>Ga0209515_10000743_pt1 | contig 57561 bp, 61 predicted proteins | sample Subgroupgradi54m_FD_187454 | JGI IMG/M metagenome (GOLD analysis project Ga0209515, IMG submission 187454) | Subsurface groundwater microbial communities from S. Glens Falls, New York, USA - GMW60B uncontaminated upgradient, 5.4 m (SPAdes)... ... | reverse complement strand
TAATGTTCGATGTGAATACAATAGCAGGGTTTACGACGAGGAATCAACAGGAAAGTGAAGAAAAATGACACAACGCATTGAAATTACGCAAGTTATTGAGCCGCAAATTTTACGTAAAGACAGTTTTCAAAATAAACAGAGAAAAAATAGTTTTTAACAAAGTACAGTAACTTAAAGACCATCGGGGACGTGGTTGTTTATATACATGCTCATTTGTCCACCAAGGACACTTAAGTGTTCCAGAAATACATTTCGTTGAATATCATCCTGATGAACCGAAAGAATCCAGGATTTCTTAAAGCAAACCAAATGAATTGGATTTTACATTGTGAACTCATTACAAATCCGGCAGATGCTCAATAAGGTTCCGGAAGTCACAATTTACTTCTGGGTCATTAAGATTCTGTGTGCTACGGTAGGTGAGACTGTAGCAGGCTATTTGAATGAAACGCTTAATTTTGGACTGACCGGGACATCACTCTGAAACCGTTTAAGCAGATGAGGCTTCGTATAATGCCTTCGTCAGTCAAGGTGGCCAAACCAGCCACCACTATTTCATAAGTGCTGGTACAATTAATTGGAGCAGGTCAGTAAGAAAAAGGGAGGATAGGGGCATGGCAATGTTGCCTTTAGTTTTCATTGTAGGTTTTATTATCATTTCAGGGGTCAGGATCATCCAGCAGTATGAAACAGGCGTTGTTTTTCAGCTCGGCAAATATTCAAGAACTCTGGGGCCTGGGCTCAACCTTATCATCCCTTTGGTCGAAACCGTAAGGGTCATTGATATGAGGGTTTTAACCAACGATATCCCCAAACAGCAGGCGATCACCAAGGATAATGTACCGGTATCGATCAATGGCGTTGTTTATTTTCAAGTCATGGATGCTCAAAATGCCGTTATTAAGGTCCAGAATTACTTGTATGCGGTTTCTCAATATGCGCAAGCGGCGTTAAGGGATGTGGTCGGTGGAATGACCTTTGATGATCTTTTGGCGGAACGGCAGAAGATCGGCGATGAAATTGAAGTGATTATTCAAAAGCAGGCGGAGACCTGGGGGCTTAAAGTTACGGCCATCAAGCTTCTGGATGTGGATGTGCCTGAAGATTTAAAGAAGATGATGTCACGTCAGGCGTCTGCGGAAAGAGAAAAAAGGGCGAACATTACTAAGGCCGAAGGAGACAAACTGGCCGCATTTAATCTTGCTGAAGCAGCAAAGACGATGTCTCAATCTCCAGGAGCCATGCAGTTAAGAACGCTTCAGACTATCGATGGTCTCGGGCCTACAGCATCCAATACTGTTGTACTCGCCGTACCTATCGACATTCTGGAATCGATTAGAGCATTGACAGCCAAGTTCATAGAAAAGAAATAGGAATAGCAGTAGTTAAATCGCTTGACTTCCCAAATACTATTCGTTATATTCGGCGTGCAATCAGTCAAGAGAAAGATCAGGGGGAGTATTCTATTAATATCCTGTTTAGGACTTTGGCTGAGAAATCATAATCCTATAAGAGCAAGATTGTCGATAAGTCTATTGTCATCGATCCTTTTCTTTTTGATGACGAACATTGGTGTTTGGTTGGTATCAGACTTATAGCCGCATTCTTTTGAGAGGGTATAATAAGTTTTTCAGTATGCTTATCTATGCATTTGTATTTTTTGAGATCTATGAGTTGATTTCATTGAACATAAAGAAAACTCGATTCGCCCACGTTCTTTTATAATTTAAATTAATCTATTCGGTTTTTCGAGACATCGGAAATTTAAGAGGAACCCTGTTCAAATCAGGGGTGGTCCCGCCGCTGTGACTGGAAACGAAACTCATTTCACCATTGCCCTTATTGTTTAATGAAAAGGCGAGAAGGTTGAGGAGTAGGAACCCTGAACAACTTGATGTATCAACATTGAGTTTAAAGGCCTTGTCCAGAAGCCAGAATACTCTAGAATAGTTGAATCATTTAATACTGCGCAAGACAGTTTTAGATGAATATACATCTGGGAATAAGTAAACTGGGTGCACTCCCAATCGATTTAATATCGGTTGGGAGATTTTTATTGTTAAAGGAGAAAAATGAAAAATATACTTATCTTCGTTACTGCCGCAATATTCATCATGGGAAATATTTTTAATGTTTGGGCTGATTTAGCTGTTGATCTCGATGAAATCGTTGTCACACATTCACGAATAGAACAAAAGAATTTTAAGATCGCCAGCAATGTTACGGTGATTACCCAGGAGCAAATTGAGGCCTCTAATGCTCAAAATCTCCCCGATATTCTGAGGGATGTCCAAGGAATTAATGTCTATGACAATAGTACAAACAAGACAGCTACGATAGATATCAGGGGTTATGGTGACACGGCATCGAGAAATGTGCTGATTTTAGTTGATGGGCGAAAAATAAATTCCATCGATATTTCCGGCCCCAATTTGGATCAGATTCCAATTGAATCTGTGGAAAGAATAGAAATCATCAGAGGGGCAGGATCGGTTTTATATGGAGATAATGCGGTAGGCGGGGTCGTCAATATTATTACTAAACAGGGAAAAGGTGATTTGCATGGCCGCGTGGGTGACGTTTACGATAGTTATAATAGCAACGGTGAACATTGGGAGGTTTCCGGTTCTCATAACAGATTATCTTATTATCTTTTTTCCAGATATTTGGATCAGAAAGGATACCGTGCCAATAGTGATGGATTGTCGAAAGATTTCAATACCCGTTTGGGTTATGAATTTTCTAAACAATTCTCAACGGACTTGGAAGTGGCCTATCATAAGGACGATACCCGGTTACCGGGAGGATTGAGTGACACGAATTTATCCCGGCTGGGCCGAAGGGCGTCCACAAACGAAGATGATTTTGCCTCAACCAAAGACCGCAACGTTAAACTAAGCTTAAACTTACAGCCTCAAGAAAACATGGAATATGGAAAATTTACTGTTGATCTTCTTTACCGGAATAGAGATGTGTATGATGAATTCAATACCTTCGGACCTTTTCATACAAAACGGTCAATTGATACTTATGGGATGGACGGAAAATACGTTTTTGACCGCACTTTGTTTGGCAGGGAGGTAAATTTTGTAACGGGGGTAGACTATTATGACCATACTCACAATATCTTAGGAAGTGGCGACAATGTCGATGATATAACCATTAAGAAAAAAGAGGTTGGTGTTTATGATTTTATGCAGTTTGAACTTCTTGATAAGCTCTTTGTCAGCGGTGGGACACGTTATAACAAGGCCATGTATGATTTTGATCAAAGAAATGTCATTGTGCATTCCAAGCAAAGTCCCGATAAATGGGTTAATTCGGGAGGGCTTAAATATGAATATGCCAGAGGCTCCAATCTGCATTTTAACTGGCAAGAGACTTTTCGGTTCCTGGCAACCGATGAATGGTATAGTACCGCTAATTTTCCAGGTTTTGGCATCACCCCCGGGTTGAATCTCAATCTGAAACAACAATCCGGAGTACAATATGAAGCCGGGATTAAACATGATTTTAATGATGCTGTTATTGTTGATGTCACCCCTTATTTTACAGTAAATCATAATGAGATTTTCTTTGATCCCGTTACATTTGGAAATAGTAATTATGATAAAACACGCCGAGGGGGTATCGAATTTGGGCAAAAAACGGATCTGCTGAAATTTATCAATATCAGTTTCCTGAATAAACTAGAGCTGGCAACAAGCTATACCTATCAAGATGCAAGATTCGATAAAGGGGCCAATAATAAGAAAGAAATCCCTATGGTCCCCGTGCATGCGGCCAGCCAGAGTATCACCGCTGAATTTCTAAAATATTATAATGTTTCTTTCACAGATCGATATGTGGGTTCTCGGTTTGCAATTAATGATGTCCTTAACGAGACCCCGCCCATTAAGCCCTATATGGTTTTAGACGGAAAATTAGCTTACAAAAGAAGCAGCTATGAATTTTACGTTGCCGCAAATAATATCTTGAATGCAAAGTATTCTAATTACGTTGCAAAATCGACGTTTTCTTCAGCAAAATCATATTATCCTTCTCCGGAAAGGAATTTTAATTTGGGAGTAGATTTAAAATTCTAAGAGAGGGGACAGAAATTTAAAAAACCAGGGGGAGAATACAATTCATCAGGAGTCTTTTTTAAGAAAGGAAAGGATTCAGAACATTGATTATTTTTATCAACAGGGAGATGGTGTTTAATATAAAGTATCATTTAAAGAGAGGATATTGTTGCCAGAATAACTGTCAGCATTGCCCTTACGGAGATAACAAATTATGAAAAAAGCGATATTTAATTGGAGCGGAGGCAAAGATTCGTCCTTAAGCCTATATTATTTATCGCAGGAGAAAGAATACGATATTCAGTACCTGGTAACTTCCATTAATGAGAAATTTCAAAGGATCTCGATGCATGGTGTTCGTATTGAATTATTAAAGCAACAGGCTGAAAGTATCGGGATCCCGTTATACTCTTTGTTGATGCCAGAAATGCCCTCAATGGATATTTATAACCAATTAATGAAAACAACGCTGCAAAAATTTAGAGCGGAAGGAATAAGCCATTCTATTTTTGGCGATATCTTTCTCGAGGATTTAAAAAGATATCGGGAGGAGCAGTTGCTCAAGGTCCATATGCAGGCTGTTTTTCCCATCTGGAAGAAACCGACGCTGCAATTGGTCAGAGACTTTATTGATTTGGGATTTAAAGCGGTCATTGTTTGCATCAACGAAAAATATCTTGATCAATCTTTTGTTGGAAGGGAAATCGATCAAAGGTTTCTCAATGACTTGCCTCAAGATGTTGATCCTTGCGGAGAAAATGGAGAATATCATTCTTTTGTATATGAAGGGCCTATTTTTAAAAAACCCATTAAGTTTAAACTGGGGGATAAGGTTTATAGGAATGATGAGCCCGTTGGCGATCCTAACAATTCTAAGGATCATGTTTGTCCGAGCAGTAGTGTTCCCGATTTTAGTACAGGATTTTGGTATTGTGATTTATTGCCTGTTTTCAAGAACCTTTAAGTCATCAATGATGGCTTGCAATTTTTGTAGTAAGCGGTTCTTCTATGCACAAATACTTTTGTGCCTGCCTGTCGGCAGACAGGTTTGTGCTTCAAAGGAACCGTTCCTATGAAGCTCAAATAAAAATAATTAAGCGAAGTAGAACGGAGTCCTGCCTACCTTTTGACATAGAAAAGCGGGATAACCTGTTTGAGATAGCGACTTCCATTTTCATTTTTGGCGTAAGATTTCTCATAAGCCTCAATGTTCTCAATAGGTTTATGTCTGGCTAATTTTATTTTAAAACCCCATATCTGTTAATGGGGAGCATTACACTAAAAGGCAATGCGGATAGTGAATCAACAAAATCTGATGGGCATACCCGTCATCATCCGGAAAATAAATAGGAAAAGTTTATGGCCATTGATCCGATTTGCGGAATGAATGTAAAAGAAGATGACCGGGCCATTGTCCTTGAGGACAATGGCCCTAAGGTGTATTTTTGCAGCGAGCATTGCAAGAAGAAGTTTCAGCAGCAGAAATTGCAAAAGGTGCCGCCTACAAAAACGATATATACTTGCCCCATGCATCCTGAGGTTAGGCAAGATCATCCCGGAGATTGTCCCAAATGCGGTATGCATTTGGAACCACTCAATCCTACCGGTGAAAAAAATGAAGATCAAAGCGAAATTCACTCCTTATCACGAAAATTTTGGATAGGGTTTGGGCTTACCGCTCCTCTTATCCTGTTAGTCCTTGGAGAGATGATTCCCGGCATCCATCTTGAGTCGATCATTCCCCACAAGTTGAATCCTTTTATACAATTATTTTTGGCAACACCGGTCGTTTTGTGGGTGGGAGGAATGTTTTTTGTTAAGGGGTGGCAATCCCTGATGAACAGAAGCCTCAATATGTTTACCCTGATTGCTCTCGGTGTCGGCGCGGCTTATGGTTATAGCGCCGTCGCAATTTTATTCCCTCAATTATTTCCGGAATCATTAAAGAAAATGGGAAGGACCGATCTCTATTTTGAAGCGGCAGCCGTCATTACTGTTCTCATTATTTTAGGGCAGTTATTGGAAGCAAAGGCTCGAAGTCAAACGGGACAAGCCATTAAGGCTCTTTTAGGATTAGCTGCAAAAAATGCGCATCGCACTCGAAATGGCGTTGAAGAAGAGGTTCCGATTGATTCTGTTCAAAAAGAAGATATTTTGCGCGTCCGTCCGGGAGAAAAAATTCCACTCGATGGCATTATTATGGAAGGGAAAAGCAGTGTTGATGAATCGATGATCTCCGGCGAGCCAATGCCCGTTGAGAAAAATGTTGGTGACCGCGTGATCGGCGCAACGGTCAACCAAATGGGAACGTTTATGATGAAGACGGAAAAAGTGGGAGCGGAAACGTTGCTCTCTCAGATTGTCCATATGGTCGCCGATGCCCAACGCAGCCGCGCGCCCATTCAAAAACTGGCGGATACCATTTCCGGCTATTTTGTTCCGATCGTGGTCTTAGCTTCCGTCATCACATTTATTATTTGGGCGTATTGGGGCCCAGATCCGAAATTAGCATATGCCATTGTTAATGCGATTGCAGTCTTGATCATCGCCTGCCCATGTGCTCTTGGACTGGCAACACCGATGTCGATCATGGTCGGTGTGGGGAGGGGCGCTCAGGCAGGCATTCTCATCAAAAATGCGGAAGCGATCGAGAAGTCGGAGAAGATCACCCATCTTCTGACGGATAAAACAGGCACGTTGACGGAAGGAAAACCGAAAGTGACGGCTTGTGTCCCGAATCAAGGGAGAGATGAAAGGGAATTGTTGGGCCTCGCTGCATCTGTTGAGCAAAGCAGTGAACATCCCCTGGCAAGGGCTGTCATGGATTATGCGAAAGAAAAAAATGCAAAGATGGAATCTGTTCAGGATTTTGAATCTGTCACCGGAGGAGGCATTAAAGGCAAACTTAACGGACAAAAAATCATTTTGGGTAAACAAAAATTTCTTGAAGATGAAAAAATCAATCTTCCCGAAAATTTAAAAAACGAATCTTTGCAATTGCAAAACAAGGCACAGACGGTTGTTTGGGTCGCTATGGAACAAAATGTCGTCGGTATTCTTGGAATTTCCGATCCCATTAAAAAAACAACCCCTCAAGCTATCCAGGCTCTCCATGATATGGGAATCAAAGTGATTATGTTAACCGGAGACAATAAGAAAACCGCCGAGGCGATTGCTAAGGAATTAGGGATTGATGATGTCCGTGCCGAATTGGAACCGAAAAGTAAACAGGAAATTGTTAAGCAACTCAAGAACGCAGGGGCGATTGTGATGATGGCCGGGGATGGTATCAACGACGCTCCTGCTTTAGCGCAAGCGGAAGTTGGTGTTGCGATGGGAACGGGCACGGATGTGGCAATTGAAAGTGCGGGCATCACATTAGTTAAAGGTGATCTCAATGGCATTGTGAAAGCTCTACGGTTAAGCCGGGCTGTCATGAGAAACATCCGTCAGAATTTATTTTTTGCTTTTATCTATAATATATTCGGGGTTCCTATAGCGGCAGGAATTTTATATCCGTTCTTCGGGATCCTATTAAGTCCGATGATTGCTGGCGCGGCGATGGCATTCAGTTCAGTCAATGTTATCGGGAATTCGTTAAAGTTAAGGACTATTAAACTTTAGATGGCCTTTGAGTGAGGTTCTTACCTCGTCCACCTGCCGGCAGGGCCAGCGACCTTTCCAATTTCCCCTCAGCTCGACGATTTCTTTTTTAGTATTATATTTTTCGTAAAAGCATCCAGAACCAGATAAATAGTTTTTACTTTAACCAATTGAAACGTTATCGTGAAAAAAATCTTCCTCTGCAAATTTGTATATAAAATCATGCATGTCCAAATTACGAGGCATTTATCGACGATATAAGCCATTTGGGACATGAAAACTGGTGTCATGACACTAATTTGGACCGCAATGATATAAAATTAGGAGTTTCGCGGTTGAATATCATTCCCGTGTCATTGCGAGGAGGACTCCGCCGAAGGCGGTGGACGACGTGGCAATCTTTTTAAATAGATTGCCTGCCTGCCGGCAGGCAGGCTTCGTTCTCCGGTCAAAATATTCCGCCTCCCCGGCCCGTCCCGCAGAAGTGCTGCGGGACGAAGCGGCGGGGCGGGCGCAAAGACACAATTAAGGCAATCGCGAAAGTCCTAAAAATATTATTTTTTTCTATATGTTTTTCGGGCCATTGCCGTTACAATCGCCGTACTGGATCGTCTATTCCACAATTTTAATATTGATCTGCTGATTGCTAAAAATTCTCTGAATAAATCTAATCGAAAGAACTGAACCAAAAGAGCCAAGCAGGGACAATTTTATAGTGACTTCAAACAAGAAAATATTTCTTTTGGCTATCATGGGCATGTCGCTCGTAATAAGCCTTGTAGCCGTTGGCCCATCCTCCATATATAAAAACAATGCTGAGGGGTATAACTACAGCCTGGGCGAATCAAAATCCATCCCGGTTTCTATTTCCCACGGGCAGTTTACATGGCCAACAGAAACTCAATCATACGATACGGTTTTTCTTAAAGCTGACCTTCACAGCAATCTTTTGGGTGATCTATTTCAACCCCTTGTGAAAGTGGAGTGCGGAGGGAATCAGTTCATTCAGTCTTTTGAAAAAGGCGCCCAAGGAATTCGGTATATCAATATCAGCCCATGCGTTTCGAAACTAAAACCGGGGGACAAGGTCCACTTTTCCAGTCCGTTCTTGTTTCTATCAGGTAACGCTTCAAATAGTCTGGTGTTGTTTCAAAATAAATCCCCTGATGGGCAGTCTATTTTGGTGGTCTCTCCTCATCCCGATGACGCCGAAATGGCAGCCTTTGGTCTCTACGCTTTTCGTAACAGCACCATCGTAACGGTAACTCTCGGAGAAGAAGGAAAACAAAAGTATAAACGAATCTTCAGCAACAGATCGGAAAGTTTTTTCGTTAAAGGGCAAATGAGGTTCTGGGACAGTATTACCGTGCCTTTTTATGGGGATGTCCCTCCTCAGAAATCAATAAATCTTGGTTATTTTGATCAAACGCTTGAGCAAATGTATTCAAATCCGCAGCAAAAAGTGGTGTCGATAGAGACGGGTATTTCCGATCTCCAAGTTTTTAGAAAACATAATCTTTCCGATTTAGTGCCATTAGATGTCCACGACGCTACGTGGACCAATCTTGTCCACGATCTTGTGGTTATCCTGGGCCGCGTGCATCCAACGATCATTGTCACGCCGCATCCCATTCTTGATAGTCATCCCGATCATCTTTATTCGACACTTGCCGTTTTGGAAGCCTTGAAGCAATCCGGCTCAGGAAAAGAAATCATTTATTTTTATAGCAATCATTACGTTCATATGGAAAATTGGCCCATGGGACCACACGACGCGATGGCCACCTTACCTCCCTGGCATGACAACCGGTTCTTATTTGATCGAATTTATTCTCATGCTATGAGTGACCGCGCTTATAAGATGAAATTTTTTGCTCTTGATGGAATGCACAGCTTAAGGCCGTCCTTTTTTTGGAACTTTGATGGCGTTTTTGGATGGATAGAATTGACTGAGAAAGCTCTTGAATTTGGATTCCGCAGGGCAAGAACATTTAGGAAATCTTGGCATCCCAACGAATTATTCTTTGTCGTGGACAGCGATCATTTGCAAAAATTGAATCTGGAATCTCTATATTTTAGGGAGAAGATCAAGTAACAGTTTTGTACTGGCCATGCTTAATATTCACCCGATGGCGATCTAAGGCTCTTTTTAGGTTTCAAAGAGTAGGAAAGTGCTCTGTGGACAGGCTCAACGATATTCCCGATGTTTCTGATGAGGCCATTAAACAGGTTTTCACTTCACCCAGCCAGCGACCCCAGACTTGACGCCAACGATGATATCATTCCCGCATGCCCGAATCCAGCCTATTGACACCCGAAATGCCAATGGTAAAATAGGAAAAATTTAAATTTAACGAAAGGATTGCTTATGAAAAACATTTTCCTCTGTATCGTTACCATGATGGTAATCGGTTTTGTGGCCGGATGCGGCACTGTGAAAGTTCAGCGCGTAGATATCGGTAAAACGATTGACTTAAGCGGCCGATGGAATGATTCCGATGCCCGTATCGTTTCTCAAGAAATGATCGCCAACTGTCTTAAAGGCGCGTGGCTTGATGAATTTTATAAGAAGCACGGCCAAAATCCTGTTGTCATCGTTGGAACCGTTGTTAACAAAACCAATGAACATATCAACTCCGATGTTTTTGTCAAAAGTCTCGAAGAGAGTCTGTTGGGTTCGGGAAAAGTCGTTTTTGTTGCTTCAAAGAATGAGCGGCTGGAAGTTCGCGAAGAACGAAAAGGCCAAAACGAAGAAGGATGGACCGACCCGGAGACGATCAAGCCTATTGGAAAAGAAACCGGCTCCGATTTTATGCTCAAAGGTGCCATCAATTCTGTTACCGATGAGCTTAAGGGAAGACAAACAACGCTCTATCAAGTCACCCTCGAACTCGTCGATATGACAACCAATCGCATCACCTGGCTTGGAAAAACCGAACTGAAAAAATTGATCCAGCGCGCCAAGCTTTCTTTGTAAAATGGCATGAAAAACATTTTGATTGCTGCCCTGTTGTGCACGCTGACACTTGTGTCAGCGTGCACGACCACTCCCGCCGTCCAGCCGCAGGTCAACGCTTTTTTAATGGGCGAACGTTACAACCAGGCTTTAAACACTCTGGAAGCTAAAAAAGAAACTTACGGCCCCAAAAACCAACTTCTTTACCTCATGGATAAAGGTTTTATCCTGCATTTGATGGGCCGATACAAGGACAGCATCTTAATTTTCGAGCAAGCAAAATATCTCATTGATGAGATGTATACAAAATCTGTGAGCAATATGGCTTCAACCTGGATGGTCAACGATTACCTTTCCCCTTATCGCGGAGAAAACTTTGAACATATTCTCATTCATGTTTTTCAAGCGTTAAATTATGCCGCGCTCGGCGATATCAATGAAAGCCTGGTCGAGGCCAGGGATGCGGATCTGAAATTCAATGCGATTCGAAATCTTTATTCCGATGTCAAAGAAGATACCTACATCGATGATGGTTTTGTGAGATTGCTGATGGGCATTCTTTATGAAGCCAATAACAATCAACAAGACTTAAACGACGCATTGATTTCCTACAAAAAATCTCTGGAACTTTATGAAAGCAAATATTATCACGATCACAACATCGAAATTCCTCGCGTCTTAAAAGAAAACCTTCTTTCTGCCGCGCAATATTTGGGTTTTCCGGAGCTCGAAGAATACAAAAGAAAATTTCCCAATAGCTCATTTTCCGGCATCCGTGAAAAACTTCAAAAAGCGGAAATTTATGTTATCCAATACAACGGCCTTTCCCCTGTCAAACACCCCAATACCATCCCGGTCCCAACACCCGATGGTTATGCAACCGGTTTTTCATTTCCCAAATACGATGCCCGTTATTACGAGACAAAGCGTTCGGATGTTCTGGCAGAAAATACGACCGGCGATACAATCGAATCTCCAACGGACCTGGGAGAAGATATTGAAATCCTTTCGAATCAAGCCATTGACAACAGAAAGGCCGCCATTTATTTAAAAGCCGTGATCCGTCCGGGAATAAAATATGCGGCGGAAAAAGCCATCGCATACAGCCTGGAAGATAAATATGGCCGCAATGCCCAATATCCTGTCAAAGGCGTCGGGAGTTTATTTAATTTATTCTCGGAAACAGCGGATTTGCGCAGCTGGCAAACCCTGCCGGCGCAAATCCGCTTAACACGCCTCTTGCTTGAACCGGGAAAATACAAGCTGTCGATTGAAAACTTCGACGCGGATAATATTGCGATTGAGAAAAGAAAAATCGGCGAGTATACGTTTCAAGCGGGTGAAAAGAAATTTATTATTGTGAGGACGGTCCGATAATGCGGTTTTTGGTGCAGGGCATTACGGCGTGCCGCCAAAGTTCTCGTTTTTATTTTTGCCGTTCATCAAGAAATTTCCGAGGGCGGGATTTTGAAGGAGGCTGCCATAATGGAGGATGGCGTAAGCACGAACGCCTCTTTGTTCACAAAGCCCAATCAAGCGCTTAAAGATTTCAGGAGTATCGAGCATTTTATAAGCGCCGATTGCCATCCTGGTCTTTTTAAAATCCGTCACTTTGCTTTTTGTTTGTTCAATATCTTTTTGAAATATTGATATGTCCGTGGAATAACTCATGACGGTCACAGAATCGACAACTCCACGGTTAACCCACGATGGCCAATCCTGAAAAGCTTCCTGATAGGCGCGGACATACGGCTCGCAGCCCGTCGCTGAAACATGAATTCCTTTTCTTAGCGCACGCGCTTTTTGGGCCAGTTGTTCAACAAGCTCGGTCACCTGCCGGCGTTTCCAATCTTTCCAGATCACACTATTTTCTTCGATCCTTTTTTGGCCCGTTGCTTCTTTAAATCGTTTGATGTTCATTTTCGTATAGCCGTAAAACGGATGCACATCCGGATAACGGATATAATCAAATTGAATGCCGTCCAAATCGGGATAGCGGTGCAAAACTTCTTCAACCAAAGTTAAAAGTTCTTTTCTAATCCGCAGGTCCCCGGGCTCAAGAAAATATTGATTATCAATTTTATAGTCTTCGAGTGTTTTCTTTTTCTTTAAGTTTCGCGTCAGGATATCCGGGCCATATTTCTTAAGAATCTTTGCATCTTTATTCGCGCTTAAGCTCAAAAGATTAAGCCACGCATGCACCTCGATACCGCTCGCGTGGGCTTGCCTAATAAGGAGCGCAAAAGGGTCTTCGCCGACTTTTTTTATACTCTCCTCATAAGGTGCCGAATCTCCAACTTCGGACGGAAACCAGGATTTATTGGAACGATATATCTGGACAAAAAGAATTTGTATGCGGGCTTTCCTGGCAAAATCGATAAGATCATCAATCGCCTGACGGCTGGCTAAGATCGGCGGGTCCTGGATGAGGGACACAAAGAGGCATTTTCCTATCGGCTCAGCGGCGCTTGCAGGCGAACCGATCAATAAACATGCTATTAAAGGCAAGGAAAGGATATTTTTTCTCATGGCTGAATACCGGAAGGTATTATAGAAGAGTTAACCCTTGGTGGGAGAAAATTTTGGGGATTTTGTGGAGGGGGTTCTAAAGGATTATCTCCCAGATTGCCTTGATGATTGCGATCGATTAACCATTGTGAAGGGCACCCCCTTTGAAATCTTTTTATTTACCAGGCTATCAATTGAACATAGAATAGCGCTTCATGGATAACAAGTGCGCAATGCAAAAAGATGTCATTATAGTCGGCGCGGGAGCGGCGGGCCTTTTGTGTGCCATCGAAGCCGGCAAACGGGGGCGCAGTGTCACCGTTTTGGAACATAATGACGCGATCGGCAAAAAGATCCGCATTTCCGGCGGCGGCCGATGTAATTTCACAAACATCCACGCTACAGACAAGAATTTTATTTCCCAAAATCCGCATTTTGTCAAATCGCCTTTGTCAAGATACACGTCACAGGATTTCATTACGTTCGTCAATCAACACAAAATCTCTTTTCATGAGAAAAAATTGGGACAGCTCTTCTGTGACAAAAGCTCGCAAGATATCATCGGCCTGCTTAAAAAAGAATGCGACCGTACTCATGTCGAGATCATCCTTTCAATAAGGGTCACAGACGTTAAAAAAGCAGAGCTCTTTTGCCTTTCCACCACGCGCGAATCATTTCAATCCCAAAGCCTCGTAATCGCAACCGGCGGGCTTTCCATTCCAACGCTGGGAGCAACCGATTTTGGCTATCAAATCGCCAGACAGTTCAACATCAAAGTCAATCCTTGCCGGCCGGGTTTGGTGCCGCTGACACTCGGCGAAAAAGACCTGAACATTTTTAAAGGCCTCTCTGGAGTTTCCTTGGACGCGATTGTCAGCTTTGAAAAAATAAGTTTTCGCGAAAACATTTTGTTTACCCACCGGGGATTAAGCGGCCCCGCGATCTTACAGATCTCCTCCTACTGGCAGCCCGGCAAACCGCTGCGCATTAATCTTTTACCCGATGCGGACATGTCCATGATTCTTAAAGCGAACCAAACGAGCAAAATCACTTTAAAAAACTTCCTTAAAAACGACATTCCGGTGCGCTTGACAGAAATCTTATGCGAACATTTCTTTAAAAATAAACCGCTCAACCAATATTCTTCAAAAGAACGTCAGGACATTGCGAGGTTTTTAAACGGCTGGGAAATGATCCCTGCGGGAACGGAAGGATATGCAAAAGCGGAAGTTACCGTTGGCGGAATTGATACGGACGAACTGTCTTCCAAATCCATGGAAGCAAAAAAAGTACCGGGGTTATATTTTATCGGCGAGGCTGTGGATGCCACAGGCCATTTGGGGGGATTTAACTTTCAATGGGCCTGGGTTTCGGGCTTTGCTGCCGGGCAGTATGCTTAAAAAAATTCTTTAAAACGAGGATCTCTGTGGGCGACGCGCATCACCTTCGGGTTTCCTCCGGCGCCTATATTCGTCACCGGATTGCTGCAATGGCCTGAGCTCTCCTTCAATCTTCTTCCCAGGCTTTAACTCTCCGTCAGATTTCTGCCAGGGCTTAGAATTGCGAGAATCCCCTTGAGATTTTCTCCATGGTCTGGACTCTCCACCAGACTTTTGCCATGGTTTGGACTCACCCTCAGGCTTTTTCCAAGGCCTGGATTCTCCACCGGATTTCTTCCAAGGACGTGAATCTCCACCGGGTTTTTTCCAAGGCCTGGATTCACCACCGCTTTTCTTCCACGGCCTTGAATCGCCCGCTGGTTTTCTCCAGGGCTTGGATTCTCCACCGGATTTTTGCAATGGCCGAAGTTCTCCCGCAACCTTTTTCCAAGGCTTAGACTCGCCACTGGATTTTTGCCAGGGCTTTGAAGGCCCCTGCGGCCTATACCTTTCCATAGGTTTTTCACCTTTACGCGGGCGGCGCTCAAGTTGATTGTCCTCTCGTTGAGGCTCTGCGGCGCTCCGGGGCTTACTTTCTTCCCCTCTTATGAGGTCCTGACGCAACTGTGCTTTAGGAATTGAGGGGCTGACACTAAGAGGGCGCCCCATGAATTCTTTACTATTTAATGCCGTAATCGCGGCGTTGGCCTGGATTTCGTCGGGCATCTCAACAAAGGCAAATCCTCGCGGTTTCTTTCCTTTTTTATCCATCACAATATCAACCAAAGACACACTGCCAAAACCTTCAAAAAGCGCTTTGACATCTGCTGGCACGGCATTAAAGGATAAGTTGCCTACAAATATCTTCATCTTAATCTTACCTGTTTGACTTTAAAAGAAGGGGGGCTTGATCTTAATTTTTTCGCGACCCGGAGGCCTGAGACCGATGCTCTTGCGCTAAATGACTGGAATGAATATGGCAATAGGCTTCGTGATTGTAAATGCTCAAAATATGTTTACATCCGTGGTGCTTGCACTTTCTTCCCTTATGAGAAGTTATTATTCTTTTGATAAGAACTCCTTTTTTGATAAATCACTAAAAAAACCGCAAAGACTGGCTGTCTCCTTTGCGCTAAAAGATAACCTTATTTTGTAAGCAGTGTACCACGCCGCTCGTCAGAATGATACCAATGATTCTAAAAAAACCGGGTTTAAACAACCCGGGCCCGGCCCTCCGCTCCGCCACGAATCATGGCGGAGCGGAGGGCCGGGCCCGGGTCACATCGAAAAAATTATATCTTTACGACGTTTGTTGCTTGAGGGCCTTTAGGGCCTTCTCCGATTTCAAATTCAACGGCTTGTCCTTCGGCTAAAGATTTGAAACCTTCGCCTTGAATTGCTTTGTGATGAACGAAACAATCTTTGCTTCCATCATCGGGCGTAATGAAACCGTAACCTTTTTGGTCGTTAAACCACTTTACTTTACCTGTTGCCATTATTTACCACCTCCTTTTCCATAACATTTTAGCAAATAATGGCAGAAAACAAAAACCGCAAGGCGAATGTTCTTGACCTTACGGTTACAAACTTCTACTCACCTACTTACTATTGGGTTAAATGTACTTTAACTTTCTCGATTTGTCAAGAAAGAAAATTTACAAAAATTTACGAAAGAAAACTTACCGGGTGGGATTCGGGCATGCGCTGGGAAAAATTTACGAAACAATTATAAAAATAATATCAATAAGTGCATAACTAATCCATATTGAACAGGATATGGCTTTCATGCTTCCAGAAAAAATCTTGCCTTTTGAAGTTCATATGTTATTATTGAAGCGCAAGAAAACGTTTTCTTTCCAACCATCTCTACGGTTTAAAGTGATGTATCACATTCCAGAAAGAATTTGCGAAATTACCAGCCAAACATTATTTACTCCAGGTCGATTTTATTCTCAAAATCACTTCATTTTCAAAAGGAGAGGGTCATTATGATTTCATACATGGAAAAAAGGAAGAAGTCTGTGTTGTCGAAAATCGCTTCAGCTTTTCTGGTCCTAACGTTTGGCCTGGCCATGGTTTTACCACCGGCACCTATTTTTGCGGAAACCGTGATGAATTTGCCCGCCCCGGGCAAGCTTGTTCCTTTAAGTCCGGAATTTACGGCTGCCACAGTCAAAGGAATGATCATTCATCCCGAAGATGCTTTGAAGTTTGATTTCATTATTGATAGCGGAGACACAGGCCTTAAAGGTGATGAATTTAAGGACGAATCCATGCGGATCATTAAATATTTCTTAGCCACGTTAACTGTTCCCGAAGACGAATTGTGGGTCAACCTTTCGCCTTATGATAAAGATAGAATCGTGACCGATTCGTTTGGGCGCACGGAAATGGGGATCGACCTTCTGGCCCAGGATTATATTTTAAAGCAATTGACCGCATCGCTCATGTACCCCGAAAATGAAATGGGGAAGAAATTCTGGGACCGTATTTACCAAAAAGCCCATGACCTCTATGGAACGGCTAATATTCCGGTCAACACGTTCAACAAGGTTTGGATCATCCCGGACAAAGCGGTTGTGTATGAATCAGGAAATGCCGTTGTCATCAAAGAAAGCCATTTGAAAGTCATGTTGGAAGAAGATTATTTGAACGTTAAAAATAATCTTTCCGCCAAGCAGGCGGGATCCGGCAAATTGGTTGAAAAAGACGCCAAGCAGTTAAGCGATATGTCGTCGGATATTGTCCGCGAGATTTTGCTTCCTGAAATCGAAAAGGAAGTTAATAAAGGCCAGAATTTTGCCAAGCTTCGCCAGATCTACAGCGCCATCATCTTAGCGGCGTGGTATAAAAATAATTTGCGCGAAACGATCCTGGGACAAGTTTATGTCAACAAAAATAAAACCGGCGGAGTCGAAACCGCAGATGCCAATGTTAAGGAAAAAATTTACGGCCAGTACCTTTCGGCGTTTAAAAAGGGCGCTTACAACATTATCAAGGAAGATACCGATAAATACACCAATCAATCCATTCCGCGAAGGTATTTCTCTGGTGGATTTACCGCAAGGAAAGTAATGCCTATGGTGAAAGAACAAACTTTTAAAAACATCCCATCCATTGCGCCTAAATTACAAGAGGAGATTGCTGGATTTGTTAAGGCTGCCACTTCTTCATCGACGGCGGAAATAGTGGCTTTTCAATTAAAACCGGCGACAGTTGATGCGGCCATGGCAAGCCAAGATCCCTTAAAGGGAGTAAGTCGTATTTTTATAGACAATACCAGTCCCCATCCCATTGGAATATCGGGCACTTCGGCTGTTGTTAATGAAGAGCTTCTTAAAGAAACAAAAGGAGTTGTAACGCCGGTATTAATGCCAGCGTCTCAAACAGCTGTTTCGCTGATAAATGTTGATAGGAATTTTGCGAATGAAGGTATGAATAGATATTTTTCCTCGATTAAGGTTGATGCGAACAAAATCAACGATAACGTCAGACAAGCTATTGCCTCAGGAACAGAAAGCCATTTGCAACTCATCGGTATACCTGATGAGATATCAGCGCTTAATGCTATAAAAACCCCTGGCATAAGAAATCAATTAACCGTTCAACAAATAAAAACATCTGTCGATGCTTTGTCAGCTAGCTTTTTAAAGGAAGCCCAAACAAGCGGAGTCTCTGTTTTTCAAAAAATAAAGGCATTAACTCCGCGTAGCCCTGAATTAAAGAGCATGTTTATGAATTTAAAGTCGAGTGAAATTCCACAACCGGTTGTTTCCTTTATCCAGGCGAAAGTCATGAATGATGTTAGCCTGCATATTTTTGATAATATGGCTAAGGACAACGGTATAACATTTAAATTCAACGATGCAACGGCAGGAGTTGCTAATAATCTTCAAAATATTATTGGGAGTAAAAGTCTGGCTTATTCCATTAATGATATGGATTTGGATCAAGCTGGCCGCCACAGAACTGAACCAAATAGTCGATATCATGCAACGGAAATTCAGGTTGTAAATGGGAAAACGATTCAATTGATCGAGTCGCCTTCTAGTCCAAAGCGAGATGATGCCAATTTGGCGGAAGTCACGGATCTATTGCGAAAAAGTTTTACAAAGGCCTCTCCGGCAAGGCAAGCCAGCCGATTGGGCTTTTCTAGAGAGTTTAGAAATGCTAAAGCTGTTTTTGCCACAGAAAATATTCTCCCAGAAAACGTTGTCGGTTTTTATGGTTCTGTAACTTTGGCTGAAGCAACTCGAGTCCCAAAAGGTGAACAGATCCAAATCATACCCTTAGCTAAACATACAATGGCTCGGGCGGTGGTTCAGGTCGCCCCCGAAAGGCTGGATTCTTCGATTGCTCGTACTTTGAGAAGTTACGATCTCGACCCGGCAAAGACTTCATCTGAAGAAATCTCAGCTGTAAAATCAGCAATGTTAGCGGGAATTAAGTCAGAATTTCCTCAAGAACTGATCAACCAAAGAAATTATTCAACGGTTTTAAGTGATGTTCGTGAAAATCTTGTGATGAAATCGCAAGGGAGTCTCGGGGGTAGTAATTTAGCGAACATGCAGACATTAACGGATCAGCTTACGCCCAGCGATTCTATCATGCGGTTTGCCTTAGAAAAAAATGGAATTGATGTGGCCAGTGTAACTCCCTCAACGGTTACGGCCATGAAATCTGATTTAAAAACGAGTTTTAGTTCTGACTTGCTATCTACACAAGGAGTCAACCAGACTAATCTTTTTAGAGCTGGAGATGCTCTTTATGATTTAGCTTTTAATCAAGCTGCAGGGAGCGCGAATAAGATGAATGATATTTTTGATACACTTGATACTACTCCCGAAAATCCGATTTTAAGCTCTGCTTTGAATAACATCGGCATTAAATTAATCAAAGTTACGGATGTTGTTGCTAAACCGATTGTATTAGTAGCAAGAAATCGGTTGTCTTTAAACTTACCGAAAGGAAATAGAATTGCAGAGCAGAACTCTTTTGATGTTGCTGGTGCTTTACGCGCAATGGTTATTAAGGACTCAGAAGGGAACTTGGGTAAGGCAAAAATATTGACACAGAATCTTACAGCTTCAGATGCGGTTGTTAGGGAAATATTACGAGCTAATTCAATCGAACCTGGCCAGGTTACTCAAAAAGAATTTAAACCTATTCAGGCATTGGTTTTGTCAAGCTTTGATACGGAGTTGCCGTCGGCAAGTCGTATTAGTGAAATTGGTCTTTTGAAAGTTGCTAAAAGTGTGCGTGATGATCTTCTATCTAATATGGGTAATCTTTCGATGAAAGATGGTCAACCACAAATAAGGTTAAGCAATAATTCATCGCCTGTTGATTATGTCGCAAACAAAAATAATTCTACAAAAGAAAATCGAGATACTGTTGTGAATAAATTGCAGGGGGCCAAATCTTTAGTAGAATATGGCGGTATCGACTTTAATCCTTCAGCCCTGGATTTAAAAATCAACCGGGATGGCAATGGGGTCGCACTTCCCATGAACTTGCAGTCCATCGATGAGATGAATATTGACGGGTTTACGCCGGTCATCCTTGATATTAAGCCGGCGGGAGCGGTTGTTTCTCCGATGATTTTAGGAGAAGCGGGGCCAGGCCGGCAGCCGCTTAAACCGGCAGCCGCGTTAAAGAAGCTTTAAAGGGTTTTTAAAAAAAGAATTTCCGACAGCTAACGTTTAAACTTAAAAAAACTCCGTGGCGCTTGCGCCCCCACCGCTTTGCTTCGCAAAGCGAAGCAGTGGGGGCGCAGGCATTTTATTGAACCAAAATTTGAACCGAAAATAAACTTGCGGCAATAATACCCCGCGTATATAATGAAGTTCTTGAAAAAATATTCATGATCGTTCTCGCGATTTAATTTAGAGAAGGGAGATTTCCATGGCATTGCTTCATTTAACACAAGAAAACTTTGAGCGGGAAGTCGTCAAATCCGATTTGCCCGTTTTGGTCGACTTCTGGGCGGAGTGGTGCGGGCCCTGCCGTATGATCGGTCCGGTGGTTGAAGAAATCAGTAAGGAATATCAGGGAAAAGTAAAGGTGGCCAAACTAAATATCGATGAAGCCCAGGATCTCGCCATGAAATTCGGCGTGATGTCGATTCCGACATTACTGGTTTTTAAAAATGGCCAGGTCGTTAATCAGGCCGTCGGTGCGATGAGCAAAGACCAGCTCGTCAGCCGTCTTTTAAAGGATATTTGATCTCATGCTGATCACCATTTGCAAATCAAAAATAGCCAACGCGGCCGTAACCCAGACAGAGCTTTATTATCAAGGAAGTATCACCGTTGATGAAAACATCATCAAGGCGGTTGATATTATCCCCGGAGAAAAGGTGGAAGTTCTCAATATCAACAACGGGTCTCGCATAGAGACATTTATGATTGCCGGAAAATCCGGTTCAGGTCAAGTCTGCCTCAATGGCCCCGCGGCCCGCTGGGGTTGCGTGGGCGATAAACTCATCATTGTCAGCTATGGTTTGGTTGAAAAAACCAAAGCTAAAGACTACAAGCTCCAGGTTGTTTATCTCGATGATCGCAACAATATTAAAGATTAGGCTCTACGGCGATCCGTGTTTGCGTAAAAAATCTGCCCCTGTCAAAGACGTTGGCCCCGCCGAGAGGGTCTTGATTGAAGCCCTGCTCTCAACGATGTATGAGCACAAAGGCGTTGGCCTGGCTGCTCCACAAGTGGGGATCAACCAGCAGATCTTTGTCGCGGATGTCGGAGAAGGCCCACGCCCGCTCATTGTCATCAATCCTCATATCGTAAAAAACGGCAAACTCGCAGTCTTTGAAGAAGGATGTTTAAGCATTCCCGGGATTACCGTTAAAGTCCGCCGGCCCGAAAAGATTAAAGTGAAATTTATCAATGAGCACAATGAGCCGATGGAATGTGAGTTTGAAGGACTTTTAGCCCGTGTCGTGCAGCATGAAGCCGACCACTTAAAAGGCAGGCTCATTACGGACTATGCCGGTTTAAGGGCAAAGCTTCTTCTTAAAGGCAAGCTCAAAGATATTCAATCCAACGCAAAACAAACATAGGCCTTTCGCGTGCGGACGCCATCCGCCGACGTGTTGTGGAGGATGGCGGAGAAGCAATCTTTTAAATAGATTGCTTCGTCCTGCCCCGCCAGAAAACGGCGGGGCTGTCCTCGCAAAGACACTAAGGATGACATTCAACCGCGAAAGTCCTAAAACATAATCCCAAATTTTGTTTTAAGAATTCCATGACAGAAATCCGCCGACTCCCCCAGTGGTTTAAACAGCCTCTGCCCGATGCGAATCAGGTCAATCGCATGAAGGATAACTTTCGCAGGACAAAGCTTCATACGGTTTGCGAAAGCGCGCATTGTCCGAATTTAGGGGAGTGCTGGGGGCGCGGGACAGCGACGTTTATGATTTTAGGCGACGTCTGCACGCGCGCCTGCCGGTTTTGTGCTATCGATGCCGGCCGTCCGGGTGAAGTCGATGATTATGAGCCTGTTCATGTTGCGCAGGCGATCAGGGATCTTAATCTCCGGTATGTTGTGATTACTTCTGTTGCGCGGGATGATCTGGCGGATGAAGGCGCCGGACAATTTGTGAAAACAATCTTTGAAACAAAGCATTTGATTTCTCCGATCAAGGTTGAAGTTCTCATTCCTGATTTTTCCGCGCGAAGGGAACTTTTAAAGACTATTGTTGATGCGAAACCCGAAGTTATCAGCCATAATATCGAAACAGTTTCCCGTTTGTCGCAAAAAGTTCGGCCTCAGGCGGATTATCAAAGGTCTTTGGAAGTCTTACGGCTTGTCAAAGAAATGGATGCATTGATGATCACCAAATCCAGCATCATGGTGGGCGTGGGGGAAACGTTTGAGGAAGTTGTTGAATCGATGAAAGACCTGTTGGCGGTGGGTTGTGATATTTTAACGGTTGGTCAATATCTTTCCCCGTCCACTTCACGACGGCATTTGCCGGTCGAACGTTTTATCTCACCGGACGAATTTGCGGATTATAAAAAGATCGGCCTTTCCCTGGGATTTAGATATGTGGCCAGCGGCCCTTTGGTGCGCAGTTCTTATTTAGCGGAAGAAGGGTATCAGGGTTCCCTGGAAGGAAAATATGCGAAACGATAAAATCAAAGACATATTTTCATTTTTACTTCGAGCGGGTTTAAGTGTTCTACTGTTGTGGTATCTTTTTCAGAAAATCGATTTTGCAAAAGTGGTTGAAACGGTCAAAGGGGCTGACCTTGTTTGTATTCTGGGAGCTTTTGTCATATTTCTTCTTATCAACTTTATTCTTTTCCTGCGCTGGATGCTGTATTTGAAAGCCTTCGTATTAAAAATTCCCTTAAAGGTTCTTATCCGGTTTTACGGCATCGGGCTTTTGGGAAATTTGTTTCTGCCCAGCGCTATCGGTGGAGATGTGATTAAAATAATAGGGCTTTGCCGTTATAATCCGGACAGAGCCCGGATCGTGGCCTCGGTTTTGCTCGATCGCTTGAGCGGTTTTGCGGGGATGGTTGTGGTGGCCGTCATTTCGATCACGGCCGGTTATCGATGGATCGCGGATGGTTCGCTTCTTATCTTTGTCGGCCTTATGGCCGGCGCTTCTCTTGCCATCGGCGCTGTTTTATTTAATGAAAGGATTTATGAATTTTGCTGCCGGATTTTTAGCTGTTTGCCAAAGATCAAAGACAGGTTGATGCGCCTTCAGCACGATATCGCTCTTCTCAAAGGTGGCCGGTCCGTTTTTTATAAAGCGATCGGGATTTCATGCTGTGTCCAAGTTTTATCCGCGGCCCTTTGGTTTTTTATCGGCAAGGCGTTGCACCAGCCGATCGCTCTTATCTATCTGATCATCTTCCTTCCCCTCATATGCGTGGCGTCATCTGTTCCTTCGCTGGGAGGCCTTGGAGTTCGTGAGGCAGGGGCGGCATTTCTGCTGGCCAAGGTGGGCGTTTCATCGGCAACCGCTGTTAGCATCAGCCTGATGACTTTTGTTTTTATGGTTGTCGCCGGGCTTTTGGGTGGGGTGTACTTTCTTTCATCCGCATCAACCGCCAGGGATATCGATTGAAGTGCCTCTCCATTACCTTATCGATGGGTACAATATCATCAAAAAAACGCCGGGTGTTTTTTCCGCGAACCTTCAAAGCGGCCGTGAAGAGTTAATCAGGCTCATCGAAATTCATGCCCCGCAGGGAAGCCTTAATAATCCGGTGACGATTGTTTTTGACGGCCGATCAGGAGTTTTTGGTGGAATGATGCCATCGTTCCCCGGTGGCTTAAAAGTCATTTTTTCTCAAGATGAGTCTGCCGATGACAAGATTCGCAAGATCGTTGAAAAGTCAGACCGTAAAAAAGAAATGGTTGTCGTGACCGATGACCGGGAGCTTGGCTTTGCCACGCGGGCGATGGGAACAAAGTTGATGAGTGTGAAAGAGTTTTTAGGAAAAACGGAAAAACCATCCCCTCAGTTTAAGCGGTCCATCTCAAAAGATAAAAAAGAAATAGATGAAAAAAGCATTTCGCAGAGCCTGGAATATCAGATTACGGACGAAATGAAGAAAATCTGGCTGAAAGAGAAATGAACCCGGATTTTGCAAAGCAAAATCCCGGCCTGACCCTGCCTCGCACTGGCAGGCAGGCGCCCAAAGGGCCGCCGCGCAAAATCTCTAAAGAGATTTTGCGCAGTAGGCAGGGTTAATCCCGATATTTTGCCCCGCCTTTGGCGGGGCAAAATTTGGGATGAATGTTGTCATGCCCGTGAAAACGGGCATCTCAAAAGATTTTTAAAATTATTTTTTAAATTCAACTATAATGCTTACCACTGAGAAATAAAAACCGATGAAACACCTTGTTGAATATATTGTTGGCTTTGTTATAGGATTAGGAAATGCTTTATTTTTCCTTGGCGCTGTTGTTTCCAATATCCTTAAGGGTAAGATTCGCTATCGGGAAGTTTTAAAGCAGATCTATGAGCAGGGCATTCAGTCGATTGTTATCATTGCCCTCACATCTTTTGCGATAGGGATGGTTCTGGCGATGCAAGGTTATACGATGCTCAGCCGTTTCGGGGCGACCGAATATGTGGCGTTTCTTGTCGCGCTTTCCTTGGTGCGGGAAATGAGCCCTGTTCTCGGTTCGCTCATTTTCTCCGGGAAAGCGGGAGCGCGTATTGCCGCAGAATTGGGTGTCATGAGCGTCAATGATCAAATCCTGGCAACGCGAACGATCGGAGTCGATCCGATAGAATTTCTGATTGTTCCCCGGATGATCGCGACCGTTGTTGTCCTTCCTATTCTTGTTGTTTTTTCTGAGGTTATTGGAATAGCCGGCGGGTATTTTATCGGCGTGACAGAGGCGAACATTCCCGGATCATTTTATTTAAACCGGACAATCCAATCGATCGGGTATGTAGACTTTTTTAGCGGTTTTATCAAAACAATTTTCTTCTCACTGTTGATCGGTTGGATCTGTTGTTATCAGGGTTATCAAACACACGGCGGTTCTTTGGGAGTTGGTAAATACACGACGAAGGCGGTTGCATTTTCATATATTTTGATTATCATATCGAATACGGTCTTGACAAAAATTATTCTAACCCTTTGGGGATAAGACTAAGGCGGAGGGCGTGAGAAATGGCATCTTTTAAAATTGTTTTGATAGTCGTTGCCGTTGTGATTTCCATAAGCGGATGTTCAACATCTCCTTCAAAAGGGGGGTTGCGAACGAGTTATGCAGCCCCTTTGGAGGCCGACTGGATCCGCGATGGACAATCGCTGGAGTTTGAGAAAGAACTCTGGTATCCGATGGATAACGTTGAAAACATTTTGGATTCGGAAGTCTACAAAGTGGGCGTTTATCGCAGTCTCGATATCTTTGTAGAAGCGATAGACGTACGGCCTTATGATAGACTGTATACCAAATTCGGAAAAAATAAATATCGCTTCTTTGAAAAACACGATGTCCATCATTAAGATTTCCGGTTTAAGCAAGTCGATCAATCGCCAGGAGATCCTCAAAGGGATCTCTCTGGAGATTAAACAGGGAGAGATCTTAGTTGTGCTGGGGGCAAGCGGTGCCGGCAAAAGTGTCTTTTTAAAACATTTAGTCGGGCTCTTTAAGCCTGATAGCGGCACCATTGAAATCGAAAGTATTGATATTACAAAACTCTCGGAAAAAGAACTTATCAAAATCAGGCGCAATATCGGCTATTTATTTCAAGACGGTGCCTTGTATGATTTCATGAGTATTTTTGAAAATGTCGCGTTCCCATTGGAGGAACACACGGACTTAAAAGAAAAAGATATTGATCAAAAGGTAAAAGAGACTTTAAGCCTGGTGGGTTTAGAGGGTGTTGACGGTAAGTATCCGGTTGAGCTAAGCGGCGGGATGCGCAAGCGTGCCGCGCTGGCCCGTTCCATCATTCTCAATTCCAAATTTCTTTTTTGTGATGAACCGACATCCGGACTGGATCCGATTCTTAGCCGTGAGATGACAGACCTCATTCGTGATATTTCAAGGCAATTTAAGACGACAACAGTCATTGCATCGCACGATCTCAAAAATTCGCTTCGTATTGCCGATCGTCTGACACTCATTTATGAAGGGCGCCTTGTTTTGACGGGGACAAAAGAAGAGTTTCTGTCATCCCAGGATGTGTATGTCAAACAATTTTTAAATTAAGGGCATTTTCATGGATAAACGCGACTTTGTTAAACGGCTTTATGCCGGAATTTTCTTTATGATTGGAATCGCTTTGATCTTCGTTGTGATCATGGCCATTGGGGTTGAAAAGGGCTTTACTCAACCCAAATTTAAGATCAAAGTTCTTTTTCATGAAGTGGCCGGTTTGTCTGTCGGGGCGCCCATACGGCTTTCCGGTGTCAATATTGGAACTGTTGGCAAAATTGATTTCGTTGATGTAAAAATTGATGGGCGCGGCGTCGAAGTGGAATGTAACATTTTTTCCCGTTATCGCAGGCAATTGGAAAAGGCCTCACGGCTGGCGATTAAGACAGAAGGCCTTTTGGGAGCTCAATTGATTGAAATCAGTTCGGATGAACACGCGCAACGCCTGGATCTTAATAAGCCGATTATTGGCGCAGATCCTTTGGATGTTCAGGGCCTGGCGGAATCATTCGGTGATACGGCTATTTCCTTAACGGAAACATCCAAGGGAGTCGGCGCCATCCTGAAAGAAATGCAATATATATCAAAAACCTCCAAACGATTATTAGATCGCATTGAACGGCGTGTGATTGAAGGCAACCTCTTTAAGGTTTTTTAAACATGTTCATCCTGGGGAATTTCATATTCGCTCTGGCGCGCGTTGTTGATGTAATCTTGCTGATTGCCTACTGGCTGATCCTCGTTCGCGCGCTCATTAGCTGGGTCAATCCCGACCCCGACAACCCGATTGTACAATTTTTGTATAAAGCAACGGAGCCGATATTAGAACCCATTCGCCGGTTTCTTCCCAGGATGCCGCTTGATATTTCCCCGATCATTGCGTTTTTATTCATTATATTCATGCAACGGTTTCTTGTGGCGACATTAATGCAATTCGGTTATCGCTTGCAATCATCCTAGAATTTTGTAGCAGGAGCTTTTATGCTGGATAAACTCAAGCAACTTATGGAAGTTAAACGCCAGGCCGATCAATTAAAGAAGGAACTGGAAAGCGTGACCTTTGAAATGAACGATGTGCGTGGAATCAAGATGACCATGAACGGCACGCAAAAGGTTTTGTCTGTTGATGTCGATAGTCAATATCTTGCGCTGGACGGTAAAAAGAAGCTGGAAGCCGATCTGGTCCGTTCATTCAACAATGCCCTTCAGCGCTCCCGGGGTATTGCCGCAGAGAAGATGAAGCATTTAACAGGATTTGATTTTCCGGGGATGTAATATATTTTAAAATCACTCACCAAAGGAGGTTCTTATGCCTTACGATAAGTCGCTTGATGTCGAAATTTTCAAAGAGACCAAAGATTTTGAAAATACTCGGATTTCTGTTGGCATTTTTTCGTATAACGGGGGAGAAAAGAAACTGCAGGTGACTCGCCAAAATAAAACTCAATCATCCGATGAATGGCAGTTTGTCAAGCTCGGCCGCATGAATAAAGAGGAAGTCAAAGCCGTTGTGCCGATCATGATGAAAGCTGTTGAGGCGATGTAAGGGGGAGAGAGGCATGGCGGAAGTTTATTTGACAAAGGCAGGATATGAGAGGCTCACAAAGGAATTGGAACGTTTAAAGACGACAGAGCGCCACCGTATCTCTAAAGCGATTGGGGAAGCGCGTTTGCAGGGGGATATTTCCGAAAATGCGGAGTATGATGCCGCCAAAGATGCTCAGGCTCATTGCGAGTCCAGGATTGCGGACCTGGAATCCAAGCTCATGTCTGTCAGGATCATTGAGAACGAGAATATTCCCTCCGATAAAGTGTTTATCGGCGCGATCGTTTCGTTAAAAGACATGGGTACGAAAGAAACTTTAAAATACACGCTGGTCTCTCCGGAAGAAGCCAATTATGATGAAGGAAAAATATCGATCTTTTCGCCGATCGGCAAAGCGCTTTTGGGGCATAAAGAGAATGATGAAGTTGATATTAAAGTTCCGGCCGGATCTCTCAAGTATAAAATCATAAAAATCGAACGCTGTTAGTTTAAAATTACGGGAAAAAATTTTTAAAGCGCCCCCTCCTCCGCCATGTTTCGTGGCGAAGGAGGGGGCGCTGGACTGTATCTTTTCTAAAGAGATTCACTATAATGGAATCGAATTTAAACTTATTTTAAGGAGGATGATGGTGATTCGTATCGGAATGATCGGCTGCGGGCAATGGGGTCCTAATCATATTCGTATTTTCTCAACTCAGCCGGGATCTGTCGTGGCAGCGTGTTCCGATCTGAGTGATGATCGATTGAAATCTATTAAGACGTTTTATCCGGGAATGGATTGTACCAAAGATTACCGTGACATTTTATCGCGCAGCGATATTAATGCTGTTTGTATTGCGACACCCACCAACAGTCATTTTGAGATTACCCGAGAAGCCCTCGAGCAGGACAAGCATGTCCTGTGTGAAAAACCGCTCGCCCTGACACCCCAGGAATGTTTTACCCTTAAAAACCTCGCGCTTCAAAAGAAAAAGATCCTCATGGTCGGCCATGTTTTTGTTTTTAACGCGGGGATTATTAAATTAAAAGATTATCTTAAAGAAGGGGAACTGGGACATATTCACTACGCCCATTGCGATCGGACAAACCTTGGGCCGTTTCGTTATGATGTCAACGCCCTGTGGGATCTGGCGCCTCATGATATTTCCATTTTTAATTACCTCTTTGAAAACATGCCGGTGTGTGTTTCGGCCTGCGGTCAAAAGTATTTAGGCACATCTCTTGAGGACCTGGCGTTTGTCACGCTGGAATATCCTTCCCATATTCTTGTCAATATCCGCGTCAGCTGGCTGGATCCCAGAAAGGTCAGGCAAATTACCATTGTCGGTGATAAGAAAATGGTTCACTGGGATGATTTGGATAATATCGGGCCGGTCAAACTTTATGATAAGCATGTGGAACGCACATCGACCTATTATAAAAGTTATGGAGAATTTCAGCTCTTGTCCCAAGAGGGAAGCATTACCATTCCGAAGCTTGATATTGCCGAACCATTGAAGAATCAGGATCTTTATTTTTTAAATTGTGTTCACCATAGGAAACATCCTGATTTGGCCGATGCCGATAAAGCCCACGATGTTGTTAAAGTTCTTTGCGCCATTCAAGAATCCATGGATCAAAAAGGTAAACCCGTAATTCTTGCGTAAATCATGAAATATTTTCGTCACCCCACCGCCATTCTTGGTCCCCGCGCAAAAATTGGAGAAAAGACCAGAATCTGGGCCTTTGTCAATATTCAAGGCGGGGCTATCATTGGAAAAAATTGCCAGATTTGCGACAGCTGTTTTATTGAAAAGAACGTTGTGATCGGTGACAATGTCACGCTTAAAAACGGCATCAGTGTTTTTGAAGGGATTGTGATTGAGAATGATGTTTTTTGCGGCGTGGATGTTGCTTTTATCAATGACCGTTACCCCCGGAGCAATCGAAGGGCTCCCTGGATTTTAGAAAAAACGCTTATCAGGAAGGGCGCAACGATTGGCAGCAATGCGACGATTTTGTGCGGTTTGACGGTTGGCAAATATGCTTTTATCGGCGCGGGGAGTGTTGTCACAAAGGATGTTGCGCCTTTCACGATTGTTGCAGGAAATCCTGCCCGTTTTGTCGGATATGCATGCCGGTGCGGCAAGAGGCTCAATAAATCTTTTGAATGTTCTTGCGGATTGGCCTATACCCTCACCCGACAGGGAATAAAGCCCAATGGCTAAGATCCAGATCTCGCCCGTTGCATTTAACGAACAAGGAAAAATAAAAAGTGTTATCGAAAGGTTTTTGAAAAGTCCGCTTTACAAAAAAGCGGATTATTTGATTATTGATGATGGTTCGACCGATGGGACAACGCAGGTCATTGCAAGTTACCGCGATCAAGGTGTTTTAACGATTCGCCATCCGGTCCGTCAGGGTGCGGGGGCGGCCATTCGCACGGCCATTGACCACGCGTGCAAAGAAAACTATGATATGTTAGTCATCATGGCCGGCAATGATAAAGATGATCCGGGTGAAATTCCCATCCTCGTCGAAGCCCTTGAGAGAGAAGGGTTTGATTTAGCCCAGGGTTCGCGATATCTTGGGGCGTCCCGCACCGGCGGCGATATGCCCTTTTATCGCAAATTTGCCGTGCGCCTTCATTCGTTTTTGTTTACAATGATCACATTCCGTAAGATGACAGATACAACAAACGGTTTTCGAGCAATGAAGTTGTCGCTTTTTGATGATGAGCGTATTAATATTCATCAAGACTGGTTAAACGCCTATGAGCTGGAGCCTTATGTCCTTTTTAAAGCGGTCACATTAGGATATCAAGTCAAGGAAATTCCGGTAACAAAAATTTATCCACCCAAAAAACTGGGGTATACGAAAATGCGGCCCCTGATCGGGTGGTGGAGCATTTTAAGGCCGCTTATTTTTTTGAGTTTGAGATTGCGTAAATAACAATAGGGCCTTCGCGTTTGAATACCATTCCTGTGTCATTGCTGAATATTTTGACCGGAGATCGAAGCCCGCCTGCCAAAGGCACCGACAATTGGCGGGCAGGCAATCCTTTAAAAAGATTGCTTCACCCCGACATAAGACGTCGGGGTTCGCAATGACACTAAACGCGAAAGTCCTAAGTAAATAACAATAAGAAAGCTGATTTTCAACATGAAACTATCCGGTAGAAATCCTGTCCTGGAACGCCTGCGCGCCAGGCCGCACAGTATTCAAAAGATTTTCCTGCAAGAAAATCTTTCGGATGGGGGGCCCATATACGAAATAGCGAAGAAATTTCATATCCCCATTTTCGTTGTTGCCGCTTCAAAATTGGTCAAATTAAGCCATTCGATGAACAGTCAGGGTGTTCTGGCAGAAGTTGAGGATTTTTTTTATGCGGATTATTCCGAAGTTCTGATGGGGGCCCTTCAAGAGAAACAAACCCTCCTTTTCTTGGATCGTCTTAATGATCCGCAGAATCTGGGCGTCATTATTCGCAGCGCGGCGTGTTTGGGGGGGTTTGCCATTATCTTGCCGACGCATGATTCGGTGGAAGTGACAGAGGCGGTTTTGCGAGTGGCTTCGGGAGCGGACAGCCATATCCCCATTGCCAGGGTCGGAAATTTAAGTCAGGCCATTTCAGCGGCTAAAAAAGAAGGCTTTTGGATAGCGGGGACAGTTGTTGAAGCCGGCAGAAATATCATGAATGAGGCCTTGCCTTTTCCTTTGGGGTTGGTGATTGGCTCGGAGCACAAAGGGATTCGCGATGGCCTTCTCAAACAGGCCGATATCCTCTTAACGCTTCCTATGCCGACGGCCAAATTGTCATTTAATGTGGCTCAAGCCGCAACCATATTTTGCTATGAAATCACACGCCAAAAAAACAAAAAAAAATCCCAATAACAGCGTTGTCAGCGCTCTTAACTTTTTTGCCGAAGCCGGGTTACTAAAAAAAGTGAAGCGCAGCGGCTGGTGGGTGGCAGGCCTCAAAGACCCGGAGTCGGTTGCCGAACATTCGTTTCGCTGTGCCGTCATCGGCTATTACATGGCGCATTTGGAAAACGTCGACCCTTTTAAAGTGGTGGTCATGACTCTTTTTAATGATATTCATGAAGCCCGCATCAATGATCTGCACAAGATGGGCCATACCTATATTGATTTTAAATCTGCGGAAAAAAAAGTCTTTCATGATCAGGTAAAAAACTTGGACCACCGTGTTAAAACACAGCTGGCGCGGTTTCGTTGGGATTACGATACACAAAAAACAAAAGAAAGCCTTGTCGCCCGGGATGCCGATATCTTTGAATGCCTTCTGCAGGCCAAAGAATATTTTGACCAGGGTTATCGGGGGGCTCGGAAATTCTTAAACCGCGCTCCGGATTATTTAAAGACAAAATCAGCCCGCCAACTCTGGAAAAAGTTAAAAGGGTGGAACAGCAGTCAGTGGTGGGACCATGTTGTCAAATTTGAGCGATGAGCCGTATGACGATTATTGTCCGTTTAGGGGTGATTGGCGCAGTGCTTTTGGGAATATTTTCTCTCAGCGGATGTGCGACACTCGGCCCGTATAATCCCGCCACCGGCCGCAAAGAATTTATTATCATCCCGACGGATACGGAAGTTGCCATGGGGCAGAACATCCATTCCCAGATCCAAAGGGAATTCAGGCTTTCCCAAAATAGTCCTGAATTCAACCGTGTCCAGAAGATCGGGCAGAGGCTGGCCCGTGTTTCTGACCGGCAGGATTATGAATATCATTTTTATATGATCGATAAAGAAGATATCAACGCGTTTACAACGCCGGGCGGCAATATTTACTTTTTTACCGGCCTGTTCAATAAATTGACGACGGACGATGAGATTGCCTCTGTGCTGGCGCATGAAATTGGCCATTGCGCGGCCCGTCATACCATTAAAAAATATCAGGCCCAGCTGGGGTTTAATCTGATCGGGTCTCTCATTTTCAGCCAGGTTTCCCAGGAGGCACGCGATACGGTGGCCATGGCCTCCAATATGGCCGTTGATCTGGCCATGACCGCTTATAGCCGGCATGATGAATATGAGGCAGACCGACTGGGAATTAAATATATGTCCTTGGCAGGGTATGATCTCAGTGGTATGATAAAAACCTTAAAGATTCTTGAAGTGGAATCTCATGGTGCCCGGCCGCCGGTATTCTTGAGCACGCATCCTTACATCGAAGACCGGATCAAAGCCGCCGAAGTCGAGATCCAAAACGTGAGCCGTCAAAATCAAGAATCGCAATCCAATGAGTAGCCGTTTTTAAGGAAGAATATTCATTTCTTATGGAACGCATCGGAATCACTGCCAGTAAAATCGCCAAAGGCAATCTCTTTTTATATAACCTTTTCGTTTTGGTCATCTCCATTTTGTTCTCATTGCTGTTATTTTTTATAGCCGGTTGTTCCGTGGTGATCATGATTATTCTTATTGCCTACGTTTCCAATCTTGGAACTGTTCCCGATCTGCATAAAGGATGGATACCGCTTATGATCGTCTGCATGAAGATTTTAGCTGCCCTCGTCGGATTATTTGTTTTTTTCGCCCTGGCTAAAAATGTCAAATGGGCCAAACACTAACCCTTCTTCCATTCGCCCCATTCCTCCATGGAAAAAACGCATTCTCTCAATTTTAAGGAACTTACGGATAATTTAAAAATCGGCGTCTATCGCAGCAGCGCCGGTCCGCAGGGAAAGTTCATTTATGCCAATCCGGCCCTGTGCGAAATCCTTGGTTATGATGCAAAGAAAATATTAAAAATCAAAGTTGCGGAGATCTACGAGACTCCCCGTCAGAGACAGGTCTTTATCAAAAAAATATCCCGGCAAGGATTTCTCAACGGTGAGGAAGTCAGGTTTAAAAGAAAAGACGGGAGTCAGGTGTGGTGTTCCATTACGGCCGTTGTTCACAAAAATAAGAAAAGTAAAGCCCTGTGGATCGATGGATTTATGGAAGATGTCACAGCCCAGCATCAGGTTCAAAGGGAATTATTGGAATCCAAGGAGCTGTTTCGTGTTGTTTTTGATAATTCGGCCGTGGCCATTACCGTTACCGATAAGTCGGAAAAGATCATTGCCTGGAATCCTTTCGCAGAAAGGCTTTTAGGGATGGGGAAAGGGGAATTGTTCAACAAGCCGGTCAAAGAATTGTATCCTCCGGCCGAATGGCGGCGCATGCGGGCGTTTCGTATTCGTAAAAAAGGCATGCTGACCGACAGAGAAACAAAAATCATTCGCAAAGACGGCTCCATCATTGATGTCAACGTTTCCATTTCTATTCTAAGAGACATTGAAGGCAATATCACCGGCGCTATCGGGATTGTCCGTGATATTACCGGCCAGAAAATAGCCGAACGCAAACTCAAAGAATCGGAATACAAAACAAGAATTATTCTGGATAATTCTGCCGCGGCCATTACGATGACGGACGAAAAGGAACACATTATTTCTTGGAACCGGTTTACCGAGCAGCTTTTAGGGATGAAACGCGAGGATCTTTATTTTAAACCCGTGAGCTTTCTTTATCCGAAAGATGAATGGTTAAAAATTCGTTCAGAAAATATTCGGAATATCGGTTCCCGTCATCATTTGGAAACAAAGGTCATTTGTAAAAACGGCCGGATTATCGATATTGATCTTTCCATTAATGTTTTAAAAGATGTCAACGGGAATATTATCGGGTCTGTCGGAATTATGCAGGACATTACGGAGGTCAAGAAGGCCCAGAAGGTTCTTCTGGAGGCCAAGAATGCCGCCGAGGAGGCCAGCGTCGCAAAGTCGATGTTTTTGGCCAATATGTCGCATGAAGTCAGGACCCCGATGAACGCTATCGTTGGGATGATTGACTTAACACTTGATACACCGCTCAATGAGGAACAAAAGGACAACTTACGAACCGCCAAGGATGCGGCCGGCAATCTCCTGGAACTCATCAACGATATTTTGGATCTGTCCAAGGTTGAGGCCGGGAAGATTAAGCTCGAGGCCATTGCATTCAATTTGCGCAATGTCCTTCACAGTACCTGTAAGGGGTTGACTGTCCTGGCTAGCAACAAAGGCCTGCCATTGACGTGGGATGTCGACTCCCAGTGTCCGGAGTTTTTGATCGGAGATCCGACTCGTATTCGGCAAATCATCATTAACTTAGTCAACAATGCGATCAAGTTCACTGATAAGGGAAAAGTTGAAGTCCATGTCCGTGTTGAGAGTGCGTCAGAGGATGAGTGCCAGTTGAAATTTTCTGTTGCCGATACCGGGGTCGGGATCCCGCCGGATAAATGTGAATCGATCTTTGAAAATTTTACCCAGGCCGATGATTCCACCACACGCCGTTACGGTGGAACGGGTTTGGGCCTTGCGATTTCAAAGCGCCTGGTTGGTATGATGGGCGGGCGGATCTGGGTTGATAGCCAACCCCAGAAGGGGAGTACATTTTATTTTACCGCATCGTTTAAAATTTCTAAAATAGATTCATCAAGCTCTCAGGCGGCGCAAATCGCCCAGAAGGATCCTTTTGTTCAGGCTGTTAAGATTGATCTGCAAGGAACGCGGATCTTGCTTGTCGAGGATAATCTTGTCAATCAGAAGATCGCCTTCAAGATTCTCGAGAAAAAAGGGTGTCAGGTGCAAATGGCCAATAATGGCCGGGAGGCGATTGACCGGATGAACAAGGAAACATTTGATATTGTCCTCATGGATGTTCAAATGCCGGTTTTAGATGGTTTTGAAGCCACCAGGCTGATCCGCGAAGAGGAAAAAAAAACCGGCCGGCATATGCCCATCGTTGCCATGACAGCGCACGCTATGGAAGGCGATGAAAAGAAATGCCTGGGGGCCGGAATGGACGGATATATTTCTAAGCCTATTGACCCTCTCAGAGTTTATGAAACCATACAAAATCTATTACCTCAAAGGACGCCATGAATAACGATGCCATAGATCTTCAAGATGCCCTTAGGAGGGTTCAGGATGACCGTGAACTTCTTTTAGAACTTTTTGAAATATTTTCTGACGATTGTTCCGGAAAAATAATTTTGCTCAAAGAAGCGATCAACAAAAAGGATTTTGTTGCTATTCGCGATGTGGCGCATTCCATGAGGGGCGCATCGGGTAATATCTCCGCCAAAAAGCTTTATGCCACATTTTTGCAGCTTGAACAACTGGGAAAAGATTCCAGGCTCGATGGCATCGATGGCCTTATGGAAGACTTAAAGAGACAGTGGGCGGATTTTAAAGTTAGCATGGAACACATCAAAAACGATTTTCAGAAGAACCCCTGACTTTCCCGTGTTTAAAAAGTTTTTAATCTTCTTGACAGCTCTTGCCGGGTTGACCTTTGTTACGGTATATTCCACCCTTAATTCTCATTGGTTTTATGAAAACCTCGGCGTCAAAATCATCAACCATTATTCAAAGAACTTTTCAATCCACTCTTTAAAAAATCAGGACCAGCATTATTCTTTTCCCTGCCGCGTTGTATTTCATCATGTTGAGGCTGTTGTCAAAATATATGGTGAAAATTATGTGCTAAAAGGCGATAGCCTTCAACTTGATCATGTTTTTGATCTTTCGCATTTTTGGGGCAATCTCAACATGGCGGCTCACAATGTATCAATATCATCCAGGCAGATAACCGCGATATTCCCCGGCATCAGGGCAAATATCAACTATCAAAGATCCGGTTTGGCCGCATGGAGTGGTTATTTTGCCCATGCGACACTTAACGGCTTTGATGATCAGCTTTCCGATGTCGCATCGCAAATGTCCGGTGACAGTCACCGCGTGGTCTTTGATCATTTTCAAAGTGTTTTTGCGGAAGGTGCTATCAAAGGAAAAATATTGCTGGATTATGCGCCCGACGTTGCTTATAGTATGAACTTGAATATTCAAAAACTGCAAACGAAGAGATTGAGCCGGTGGAATTCTCAGATCTTTGATCAGATTGACGGAGAGATCAGCGGCCATTTGATTTTGGCCGGGAATTTACAAAATATAACGTCCCTGGAATCGGATTTTCAAATGTCAGAAGGTTCGACGATGAAAGCGGCACTCCTGGGTTTTATCGCCAACTATCTTCCGCAGAGCCAGGAGCGCAAAGCCTTGGAAGTTTTAATTAAAACACAGGGCGTTATTCCTCTTGAGAAGGCCACGGTGACGATTAAAAACGATGGAAAAGAAAAGTTATCTTCCATCCTTATGTTGCAAAGCCGTAAACTTAATCTTGATTTGAATGTCGCCCTTGATATGGATGTGGAAGGCGGATTGCAGGGCGCGTTGAATCATTTCAAAGAATTCTCACAGAAATAGGGAGGAAATATGTTCAACCAGAAACGGGGGCAATATTTTTTGATAGCCGGAATTCTTTTTGTCATTTATGGTTGTACCGTTAAGGCCGTGGGAGATCCCAATCGTCCGATCACGATCAACGCGCACATTACCATCGATGTCAAGGGGCTCAAAGATACGGCGACGGGCATTGAAGATTACGTCAGCGGAGAGAAAAAATAGGAAGGAGAAAAATCATGACAAAATATTTTACAAGAGCTATATTTATTGCCTCGCTTGTTTTAGGGGTTGGTTTGAGTGCCCGACTTTCTTTTACGCAGGGCACCTATGATATTAAGGAAATGACGCCGGCCGTTAAAGCGGCGCTGGATGGGCGAAAGGACCGTTTTGACCAACTGCGCGAGCTTAAAAGCAAAGGCATAGTGGGCGAAAACAATCGCGGATATGTCGAAGTATTGGGAAATAACGCACAGGCGGAATCTTTAGTTAATGCTGAAAATGCTGACCGTAAATTTATTTATAAGACCATTGAACAGCAAAACAATCTCACCAATGCCCTGGGAACAATCGAAAAAGTATTTGCCCAGGTTCAGCGCGACAAAGCCATGTCCGCAGACAAGATCCAGGATGAAAACGGTCATTGGGTTTCCAAATAGCCATCGTCGTGCCAACAGAAATTTTTAAGGACTTGCGTTCAAAGGCTGTTATCTTCCTCTTATTGACTCTGGGGATTTTGGCCTACGGCCGTGTTTTGCCGTTTCCCTTTGTGCATGATGATATTGTCTTTATCCAGAAAAACCTTCATCTGGCCCGTTGGGATGATATTGGTCGTATTTTTCTTTTTTCCTCTTCCTTCACGCAGCATCTTTCCATCGCCAACAGTTATTACCGGCCGTTTTTAGAAATCATTTATAAATGTGAATATGCGTTGTTTGGGTTTGCTCCCTGGGGATATCACCTGACGAATATTCTCCTGCACATCTTAAACAGCATTCTTCTTTTTAAAACCATCCAAATCCTCTTTATCCCAAATTTTGCCCCGTTAAAAGCGGGGCAAAATTCTGGCGGATTTTGTCCCGCCAACGGCGGGACAAAATCCGGGGTTAAGAAAAATATTACGGCCTTTGGTGTCGCGGCATTATTTCTTCTTCATCCCGTTCAAACGGAAGCGGTCAGTTGTATTGCCGGGATCTCAAATCTTGTTTTTACCTTTTTTTGCTTTTCAAGCTTTTTGTGTTATCTGCAGGCGCGCGCGCAAAAGGGCAAAACAATTTTCGCCTTTGACATGTGCGCTTATGTTTTGTTTATTGCCGCGCTATTGAGTAAAGAGCAGGCGGTGATCTTTCCGGCGGTCATTATTTTTTATGAAATCTTTTTTGCTTCCGGTCAAACATCACGATATTGCGAACGTATGTTAAGAGTCAGCGTGTTTGTAATGATCGCGATCGGTTATTTTGTCTTCCGGAAAATGATTTTACATATCACCCCTATTCCCATTGATCTCAACAATCCGGAACTCGTCCTTCGCCTTTTGTCCATCCCGCGGACACTCTTTATGTATTTGGGCCTTGTCCTGTGGCCGGCGGGCCTTCATTATTACCGCTGCCTGGATATCCTGCGGCCTTTCTTCCTGCCAACGGTTGGAATGCTTGCCCTTGTTGTGGGAGTCGAGAGATTATTAAAAATGTTACCCGTGCCGGAAAGGAAGATGGCGGCGTTTGGCATCGGATGGTTTCTTTTAACAATTTTTCCGGTCTTAAACATTGTTCCGCTGGTTGTGGAATATTCCTATGTCATGACATCAGAACATTTTTTATATTTTTCCCTGCCCGGCTTGTTTTTGTTTCTTTTTGTAACGGGGGAGTATGCTTTACGACGGGTCTGGTTCAGCCCTTCGGGCGCCCGCCTGGACGGGCAGGGATTTTGTCCCGCCAACGGTGGGACAAAATCAGGGTTTATTTTGATGCTGTGTGTTCTATTGGCTCTGACGGTTAAACAAAATGGTTTTTGGAAAGATGCCGCAACACTTTTTGAGAGGACGCTGCGCTACGAGCAGGGTGTCGCGCGCATTCATATCTTGCTGGCTCAAACGTATTATGATACCGAGAAGATTGAAGAAGCTATTGCAGAGTATTCAAAAGCTCAAAACATCATGCAGGGTTATGCGCAGAAAGTGAAAGACGATGAGGCAAAACGGTTTTATTTTGGTTTTTTAAAAGGCATCCACTTTGAATTGGCGCTTTGTTATGAGAAAAAAGAGGATTACAGGCAGGCGGTCTTCCATTATCAACAGGCGCTGGCCATTGATTCCAAGGACGACGTTGTCTATAATAATCTCGCTTTGGCGTATCTGAACCTTCAGGACAATGCCCGGGCTTATCAGATATTAAAAACAGCGATCGGCATCAATCCGCGCAATGTAATGGCGCTTAGCAATCTTGCCATCCTGGAGTTGCAACAGGGGAACATGCGGGAGGGCGAAGATCTGCTTAAAAGAGCTTTGGCCGTGGACCCGGATTTCGCTGCCGCGCGGAAAAATTTCGAAAGGCTTCAAATGAATAAACCCCGTTAGAGAACTAATTTCTCTAACGGGGTAAACAACCGTATCCCCAAAAGGCGGGACAATAACAGTGTTTAATATCATTTTGCTCATCGGGGCTTTCCTGGCTGTTGGTATATTCGTCCTGGCATTCCTGCTGCCCAATGAAACGATGACGCAGAGACGAAAAAAGGAGAGGACTGCCGAGGCGATAAACCCCGAGGACAAGAAATGGCAGGACACCGCCTACAAGATGGAAAAGCATATCAATGCGCTTCACATGGACATTGAGAAATTTAAAGCCACAGAGCGCAGGCTCCAAAAAGAATTAGCCCTGGAGAAAAGCCGCGCGACGAAACTTCAGGGCAGAGTCCTTCAGGAAAAACAGTGGCTGTCGAAAGATGAGGAATCTCTTGAGAAGAAAGACCACGACATTCATGACCTGAAAAATGCTCTTCTCAAAGCCCAAAACGATGTCGAGCTGGAGCATGCCGCCAGCCTTCGTTTTGAACAGCAGTTGAAAGAATTAAAAGCGGACTTTGAAGTTTTAAAGAAAGAGACATTCGACGCTAATGTCAAAGCGCAGCGTTTGGAAGTTGAGACGGCGGCTTTTAAGAAAGATATGTTCCGATATAGAAAAGAATATGAAGATTTAAAGCGCAAGAATGAGGAAACGGATTGGGTTGCCAAACCTGAGTACGAGCGCGTTGTTAAAGATTTGCGGGAAAAAGCAAAAGAGTTAGAGCGCGTCAGCCGTGAAGACAAAGATGCCTAGAAGAATTTCGTGATGTTTGCAAAACGGACAGACTGGGAATTTCATTCCAACCAGATAACGCTTCAACTGGATGTTTTAAAGCAAAACGCCGTTGATGTTATCGATCTCACCGAATCCAATCCTACCCGTTGCGGATTTGTTTATCCTTCCGAAAAAATATTGAACACCCTTTCTGATCCTGCGAATTTATCCTATCAACCACATCCCCAAGGAATGCTTTGCGCCCGCCAGGCCGTCAGTCAATATTACCAACGACTCAAAGTTGATATTGACCCCGAGAAAATATTCTTAACAGCCAGCACGAGCGAAGCATACTCGTATCTGTTTCGACTTCTGGCAGATCCGGGTGACCACATCCTTATCGCTCAACCCGGGTACCCATTATTTCAATTCCTGGCCGATATCAATGATCTTCATGTTGATTTTTATTCTCTCGCTTATGAGGACGGCTGGCACATCGATTTTGAAACGATTGAGAACCAGATCTCAAAGAAAACCCGCGTCCTTATTCTGGTCAATCCCAACAATCCGACGGGTTCGTATATCAAAAAAGATGAGTTAACCGCGTTAAATCATCTTTGTCAGAAACATCACATCGCCATGATTTGTGATGAAGTCTTTTTTGATTATCCCTTTGAAGATGACCAGAAAAACTTTCTAAGTTTGGCTCATAATAGGAGCACTTTGACGTTTACGTTAAGCGGAATCTCAAAGATCTTGGCTTTGCCGCAGATGAAGATTGGCTGGATTGTTGTCGGCGGCCCTGAAGATCAAGTGCAGGAATCTTTACAAAGGCTGGAAGTGATCAGTGATACGTTTCTATCTGTTTCAACGCCCGCCCAAAATGCATTGCCGCAATGGTTTTCTACTCAAGAAAAAATTCAGAAAGAACTAAAATACCGAACCGCTGTTAATCGAAGTGAGCTTAAGAAAATGGCAGAGCATTTTCCTCAGTGCCGATTGCTGGAAGCAGAAGGGGGCTGGTATGCGATTTTAAAAATTCCCGGTATTAAAAATGAAGAACAGTGGGTTTTGGAGTTATTAAACGAGGGCCATGTCTATGTTCATCCCGGGTATTTCTTTGATTTTGAAGATGAGCCCTGCCTTGTTTTGAGCTTATTAACACAACCCCAGAGATTTCAGGAAGGGATAAAACGAATCTTTAGAAAGATAGCGCAAAGCGTATCTTAGCGCTTGAAAACAATTTTCTATTTGCTAAGATGTTGCCATGTCAAAAACCCGCCAGAAAGTAATACCAAAACGTCCCGATTGGGATGAATATTTTTTAAAACTCGCGATGCTCGCCTCCGAACGTTCGACATGCCCGCGCATGCATTGCGGGTGTGTTTTGGTCAAAGAGAAAAACGTGATCGCGACCGGTTACAACGGTTCCATTCCCGGCGATGAGCACTGTGAAGACGCGGGGTGCCTTATCATTGACAATCACTGCGCCCGCACCATTCATGCCGAGATGAATGCGCTCATTCAAGCGGCCAAGCGCGGCCACAGCATCGAAGGGGCAACGGCCTATGTGACGAATATGTCCTGCACGACATGTTCGAAAGCTCTCATTGCCGCCGGGATCAGGCGTGTTGTTGTTTTCTCCGATTTTCACGATACTCTTGCCACGGAATTCTTTAAAAAAGGCGGCGTAAAAATTGAGAAACATCCTGTTCCTGCGACAGAAATTATTTACAATCTGGATCAATACGCGTCCGCACGAAAATAAAAAAGACAATCCATTTAAAAAAACTTTTGACAAAACTTAGCTCGGAGGGAGAAGACCATGGTTTTTAAAAAGCCAGCACAAAAACTTGCCGTTGTGACCGGTGCGAACCGTGGCATTGGTTATGAAATTTGCCGTCAATTGGCTCAAAATGGCATTTTGGTTATTTTAACCAGCCGCGACGAGGTTAAAGGAAAAGCGGCCTGCCAAAAGTTTGAAAAAGAAGAACTGCCCGTTATCTTTCATCCGCTGGATGTGACGGTGGCCTCCAGTGTCAACCGCTTGGCCATTTTTATAAAAAAAGAATACGGCCGATGCGATATTCTCGTTAATAATGCGGGGATTTTTCTAGACGCCCATCAATCATCCGGCGATACTCCCCCGAGTGTTTTTACAACGGATTTAAATACCCTGCGTCAAACCATGGAGACCAATGTTTACGGCCCGCTTTTGATGTGCCAGGCGCTGATCCCTTTGATGAAGCAAAACAATTACGGCCGCATCATCAATTTATCATCCGGATTAGGACAGCTGAGCGATATGAAGGGTGGATTTAGCGCTTACCGCATTTCGAAAACCAGCCTCAATGCCCTCACGCGCATTTTTAATGATGAGCTTAAAGATTGTAATATCCTCGTCAACAGCATGTGCCCCGGATGGGTGAAAACCGATATGGGCGGGCCGGGCGCGGCGCGGCCTGTATCCAAGGGAGCAGACACCGCCATCTGGCTGGCGACCCTTCCCGATAACGGCCCTCGTGGAAAATTCTTCCGCGACCGCAAAGAAATTCCCTGGTAACATATTTTTTGCTTTCCTTATTAACCCGAATTTTGCAAAGCAAAATTCGCCCGTAGGGCCGCCGGGCAAAATCTCGAAGAGATTTTGCGGTTCAGGCGGGGTAATCCCGGAATTTTGCGCGCACGAATTTATGCATGATTTCTGTGTGAGCGCAAAATCCGGGATTAAGTTAAAAACAATGGTAACCCATGAGCCTGTACAAACTATCTAAAACCGTTTTTAGCATCAGCCATAACGCCGAGCGTTTTTTAAACGGAATCACCTCCAACAGCCTCGACAGGCCCCGCAACGCATTTTTGGATTTGCACGGACGGATCATTGCGGCCTGCGACCAGATTCGTGTGGGGCCGGATAAAATTTTAATTGTTGTAGAAGAAAAGTATGTTCAAGCGCTTTGCGATCATTTGGATAAATATATCAAGCTCAGCCGCGCGGTTGTAACGAAAGAGGATTACCGGGTTTATTTTGATTGTGAGGGAAGTTTTAAGCCATCGGATGGCGATTTTGTGATCGCACAGAAAAAAGGACAGCTCGTCATAACGCGGAAAAATCTTGAAACAGGTGTTTCCCAGGAGGAAATAACTCTTTTCCGGGTTCAAAATAATATTCCGATTCAGGGAATTGATTATTCAAACGAAATGCTTCTTAATGTCAGCGAAGAAGAATTTGTTTCCTACACCAAGGGTTGTTTTTTAGGGCAGGAGTTTATCGCGAAGGTTCACAGCCGTTCCAGGCCGACGTGGCGGTTAGTTGTCAAAGCCCAGGATGATTGCAGTGATGAAGAAAAGAATAAGATGACTTCAAAAGTTTTTGACCCGGAGGCTCAAAAAATACGCGGTTTTGTCTTTGTCAGCAATCGTTAACACCGTATGTGAGGTATTATGACTTTGTGTTATTGCGAACCCCGATGTTTTTGTCGGGGTGAAGTCCCTCGACTGCGCTCGGGATTGTTCGAGGGAATGGTGAGCGAAGTCGAACCACAATCTTTTAAAAAGGTTGCCACGTCGTCGCAAAATACGCTCCTCCTCGCAATGACACGAAGAATGGAAGCTCGTGCGCACAGCATTAATCGTTAGACTTTTTTTAAAATGGATTTATACTGAATTCTTAGCACGCTTCTTATTCTCGTCTGAAAAATAAGACATTATGGGGAGGATACTCAGCAATGGACATTCGCACAAAATCAGTTTATGTGGGGGTCGACAAGGACAAGAGTTACAACTCGGTCATTACGCCCATTTATCCGACGTCAACATTTCGATTTGACGCTCTGGGAAAAAATAAAGGTTACGATTATACCCGCAGCGGAAATCCCACGCGTTCGGCGCTCGAGGAGAATATTGCCTCGCTGGAAGGCGGGATGGGCACTTCCGCCACCGCAACCGGTATGGCGGCAATTACGGCTGTATTATTTTTACTGGAGCCCGGCGATCATGTGATCACGGGGGATGACATTTACGGCGGGTCTTACCGTGTTTTTAATTTCGTTTTTACGAAAATGAAAATCAAGTTCTCGTTTATTAATATGAGAGATCTCAACGCCGTTAAAGGGACTATCACGCCCAAAACCAAAATGATTTGGATTGAAACGCCCTCCAATCCGCTTTTGAATATTATCGATATGGATGCGGTGATCGCAATCGCCAAACAAAAGAAGATACTCACCGTTGTTGATAATACGTTTCTTTCGCCGTATTTTCAGAATCCGTTTGAATTTGGCGCTGATATCATTGTTCACTCGACGACAAAATACATCAACGGCCACAGCGATGTCGTTGGCGGGGCGATTGTTTATCGAGAAAAGGCTGTTGAAGAGAAAGTGCGGTATCTCGTCAATGCGCTCGGTGTGTCGCAGGCTCCGTTTGATTCCTGGCTTGTTTTGCGAGGCGTCAAGACGCTCGCGTATCGCATGGAAGGCCATCAGGCCAATGCGCTGGCGATCGCCAAATTCCTGGAAAAACATTCTTCGGTAAAAAAAGTTTATTATCCCGGGCTGAAAAGTCATCCCCAGCAGGATCTTATCAAAAAACAGATGAAAGGTTTTGGCGGAATGCTTGCCTTCGAATTGGATACAAAGAAGGTGGCGGTCGAGAAATTCTTTAGCAAATTGAAATATTTTTCTCTGGCGGAATCGTTAGGCGGTGTGGAATCGCTTATCGAAAGCCCATGGCTGATGAGCCATTCTTCGATGGGTGAAAAAGCTCTTTTAGCGTCCGGCATCACTAAAGAAACAGTTCGTGTCTCTGTCGGCCTTGAATGTTCGGATGATCTCATCGATGATTTAAAGAAGGCGCTTGCGTAAGAAGATCAAAGGTGATGCCGGGCGGTCTCAAGAAAAGTGATTTCTTAGTCCAGGGGTGTCTTTCACAGTATAGGAAAGTATAAAACTTTCCTAACTGCTAGAAAACTCTTTCCTATACAGCAAAGAAGATACGACGAACGTAGTGAGGAGTTTTCTTGTCAAATCAAAGGAGGCGTGTGTATGAGTAGAGTGAGTCGGTTAAGGTGGGTCGTAGGAGTTGGGGTTTTAAGTTTGGTCATGGTATTACCGGCTGTCGTGTTAAGAGCCGAAGGCGAAGCTGTCGGTGCGACGCAGGGACTGAAGGATAATGCCCAAGAAGTTCATGGGGACATGAAAGATCTTCATCAGGATATGAAAGCGGCGCAGGAAACTCATCAGGAGTTGCGTAAAGATATGAAAAGTGGCGCAAGCCCTGAAGAGATCGCGCAGGATAAAGAAAAGATGCGTGATGCCATGAAGGAAGTTCGTGATGGCCGTCAGGAACTGCGCGCCGATCGAAAAGAGATGCATGATGAGCGTATGGATATGCGTCAAAAACGCATGGAAACAATGAAAGAGCGCCATGAAGAATTCCGCAATAAGATGGGGGACATAAAAAATGAGCGCGGTGAGTTTCGCGATCACAGAGAGGATCTGAAAGACCGCAGGGAAGATGTTCGTGATCGCAAAGAAGGTGTCAAAGATCGGCGCGAGGATGTTCGTGATCGCAAAGAAGGTGTCAAAGATCGGCGCGAGGATGTTCGTGATCGCCGTAAAGACCGCAGGGATGATCGTCAGGGAGGCCAACGGATGAATGAAGGCCGTGGGCATCCGGGTGGTGGTTCTGGAGGCAGAGCGGGTGGTCCTGGTGGTAGACATCGAGGACGATAAGTTTAAGATATGAAGAGAGAGTGAATTTAAGGGGCAGCCGCGACATGCGTCGCGGCTGCCAGGGGGTGTTTTAAAAAAACAATTCATCGATTCAAAACCTTTAACCCGTCCCGCTACTGGCGGGACAAAATCCGCCCTCCGGGTCGTTACGCGCAATTTGTTGTGCGCAACGAGGTTAACCTCGTGACCAGTGGTCACGACCGAAGGCAAATTTTTCATTTCATTGGCTTGAAATGAAAAATTTGGGTTAAAGAAAGATCTCGATTGAAATTAACCCGCCTGGGATATCCTGCCGGTATTTATCTTTGATGCTTAAACAAAACATTATCTTTATCGTCGGACCAACCGGTGTTGGCAAAACAGATATTGCCTGTCATCTGGCACAGAACATCAAAGGCGAAATCATTTCCTGCGATGCGATGCAGGTTTATAGGGAAGTTTCTATCATGACCGGCAAGCCCTCCCCGGAGATTCTTAAAAGCCATCGGCATCATTTGGTCGATATTGTCTCCATCACAAAAGAATTTGATGTGGCCGTCTTTCGAAAAAAGACAATGACAGCGATTGATGCCATTCATCGCAAAAAAAAGATCCCGATCATTGTCGGAGGAAGCGGTCTTTATATGGCCATTTTGTTGGATGGGATTTTTCAGGGCTTTGGAAAAAGCGATCGCATTCGAAAAACGCTCGAAAAGGAGATCGGGCAAAAAGGGGTATTGTCGCTTTATGAAAAGTTACGTGATGTCGACCCTCAGGCCGCCGCCAAGATTCACCCCCATGATAGCCATCGCATCATTCGTGCTTTGGAAGTTTTTTATTTGAGCAAAAAACCGATATCGGCTCTTCAAAAAAAACGGCAGGGACTCTGGGGAAAGTATAATATTACGATCTTCGCGCTCAATCGCCCACGCGAAAATCTTTATCAAGCGATCAATACCCGTGTTGAGGGGATGTTTGAGCAGGGTGTTGTTGAGGAAATAAGGACGCTTTCAAAGAAAAGATGGAGCAAAACAGCCTCAGGGATCATTGGATACCGCGAGATCAAAGGATATTTAGACGGCGATTATGACCTTGAGCGTGCAAAATATCTTATGAAACTGAGTACCCGTCATTATGCCAAACGGCAGCTGACGTGGTTCCGCAGGGATAAACGTTTAATTTGGGTGATGATTGATCATCCTTCTTCTGCGAAGGATATCGCACTGGAAATTTCAACCCGGATTTTGTCCCGCCGTTGACGGGACAAAATCCCTGCCTGACTGGCCCTCGGCTTCGCCGCGAGGCGAGCAGGCAAGCGCCCAAAGAAAGTGGAGGTTTTATGGCAGAGCGTGTCTTAATTGTTGTCGTTGATTTTCATAAAAGAGATACCTGGCCCGTTGAGGATGTGGCTTTGGAGCTTAAAGATCTTGCAGGCTCATGCGGCGGCCATGTTGTTTCGACAATCATCTCAAAATGTGACAAACCCACGGCACAATTTCTGATCGGCAGCGGCAAGGTTAAAGAAATTGCAGAGGACTGCATTGCCCATAACGTTGATTTGGTTGTTTTTAGCCATGATCTTAAGGGAAGCCAGCAAAGAAACCTTGAAGAAGAATTCAAAGTCAAAACCATCGATCGCACACAGCTTATTTTAGATATTTTTGCCCGGCGTGCTAAGAGTCAAGAAGGCAAGATGCAGGTGGAGTTGGCTCAACTCGAATATCTTTTGCCGAGACTCACCGGAAAAGGCGTTGAGCTCTCGCGTTTGGGAGGCGGCATCGGAACCGTCGGGCCGGGCGAAACAAAACTGGAGGTTGACCGGCGCAGGATTTCGGACCGCATTACCCGATTAAAACGGGATTTAAGTGATGTCTCTCATAGCCGTCGATTAACGCGAAAAAAACGGAGCGATCAAAGGATCCCGACGATCGCTTTAGTTGGTTACACCAATGCCGGAAAATCCACCTTGCTCAATGCCCTGACGGATGCCGGGCAGGTGACGCACGATGGTTTGTTTACGACGCTTGATCCGCTTTCACGCCAGTTGACCTTGCCGAACCATCAAAAGGTTGTCCTTTCCGATACTGTCGGATTTATGTATGAACTGCCGCATCATTTGATCGAATCTTTTAAAGCGACCTTAGAAGAGGTCATCGATGCGGATCTGCTTTTGCATGTTGTTGATATCAGCAATCCACGATTTCGTAATCTACATGAAGCCGTGATGACCGTGTTAAAAGAGCTCAACAGTGATGGAAAGACGATCATCACAGTTTTAAATAAGATTGACAAGGTGACAGATCCCGCGCAGCTGAGAAATGCCGAAGGATATTTCCCGAACTCCGTCAGCGTTTCAGCGCTGAATAAGGACAATCTATTTTTCTTAATGGAGCGCATCGTTGACCTGTTTGTCCCCACCATGACGGACATTGATGTGAAGCTTCCGCTCAATCGTATGGATCTGGTGAACCTGATCCATCAGGATGGTCAGGTTCACTCCATTGAATATCTGCAGGATGGCATCCATATCCGCGCCACGGTTTCTTTAAAAACCGCGAGAAAAATTGAAAAAATTTAATGAAAATAATGTCCGCCTTCTAAAATCTAACGCTGTGTGCGAGTTTCCAATCTCTGTGTCATTGCGAGGAGCGTCTTTTGCGACGAAGCAATCTTTTAAAAAGATTGTGGTTCGACTACGCTTACCATTCCTCGAACTATCCCGAGCGAAGTCGAGGGACTTCACAAAAAACGTTCGCAATGACACCAATTGATAAAAACTCGCACACGGCGTTAAAATTTAATCGTTTCAGTCCATAAGCTTTATACAGCATTATAATGCCTTGACGTTATAGCGTCATGATGCTATATTTACCATGGGTCATAACGAAAGGAGTTTTCCATGGCATCCATGACAAAAAAAGCAACTGTTTATTTCGATCCGGATATCCACCGTATCTTGCGGCACAAAGCCGCAGAAATGGAGCGGTCGATTTCCGATATTATTAATGACGCGCTCAAGGCGGAGCTGGCGCAGGACATGGAAGATTTGGCTGCTTTCAAAGCCCGCGAAAAAGAACCCACGGTCTCTTATGAAAACCTTCTTAAAAAACTAAAGGCCGATGGGAAAATATAAGATCGAAATCAAGAAATCCGCCGTAAAAGAAATCGAACGCCTGCCCGGAAATGACTTGCAAAAAGTTCTTGATAGGATCGCTGCGCTTTCTGATCATCCCCGTTCCGTTGATTCTAGGAAACTAACCGCTCAAGAGAAATACAGAGTCCGTTGCGGCCACTACCGCATCCTTTATACGATTGAAGATGATCGGCTCATTGTTTATGTCGTTAAAGTCGGCCATCGCAAAGACGTTTATCGCGCAGGATAAACCCGGATTTTGTCCCGCTTTTGGCGGGACAAAATCCGCCCGTAGGGCTGAACCAGACCCGTCTTCGACGGGTCGGTTCAGGGTTAATCCCAATATTTTGCCCCGACAAAGGCGGGGCAAAATTTGGGATCAAGATGGCTAAGTTCATCCGTCTTCGCCGGAGACCCCGGACTTCCCCGGCCCGCGGCTTTCGCCGCGAAGCGGCGGGGCGGGCAGTCCGGGGAGGCCAATCTTCGTCAAAGAGCTTACGCCTTTGACTTCGCCTGGTCTCGGTCCGGCGAAGCTGAACATGAAAATATTCAGCGAAGACGGAAAGGCGAGAGAATAAAGTCTCCGGCTACGCCGGATTTCGCCGAAAAATTTTTGAAGACGGATGTCCATGCTTCGCTTCAAAATTTTCATGTTGGAGCTACGCAGAACTATCCTGCGAAGCTCGAACACAAAAGTGTTCGAGCGAAGAAGGATGAACCCGGCGCCAGTCTTCGTCAAAATGTTTTCACGTTTGACTTCGCCCGGTCCGGCGAAGCTGAACACAAAAGTATTCAGCGAAGACGGAAAGCCAAAGACGAAAGTACTTTGGCGGAGACGGGTCATAAACAGGTACCACGGGTTTTAACCCGTGGGGCTCCATTGACTCAGTATTTGCGGGAGGGCATCCATATCCGCGCCACGGTTTCTTTAAAAACCGCAAGAAAAGTTCAATAAGCTACAACATTTAATTTATCATCCAAGAAATCGCTTTCCCCACATACTGCTCGCCTCCTTGTTATTCCGGTATTTCTATGCTTTACTTTATCCGGAACTGAAAATTTTAATATCAAAAAAAAGGGGGGGTATGCGCAAATATTTCATTCTTGGTTTTTTAATATCATGCCTTTGTTGCTTTCCGGAATTGCTCTTAGCAAAAACAATTAAAAACGCTCCAACTAAAACACTTTCTCCAGCTATTATTAAACCTGTTCCAAGAGATTACTGGGGAAATCCTGAGCTTGTATTGTCAACTTCCGAGACCATTTATAGTTTTCAGCGCGCTATGAAAGAATTAAATGGCGTTATTCATTATGCGTTTATGAATTACACAACTAGGGACATTAGATATATGCGAAAAGTTGGGAATGACTTATGGGCCAGTCCTGTCATAATCAGTTTACCGAATCAGCTATCACAAAATCCTGCGATAACCGTCTATGGAACATTTGTTGGAGTCGTTTATAATAGTTGGGGCTCATCAATACCCTATTTCACATACAGCAAAGACGAAGGAAAATCATGGACACAGCCGGTTCAGGTTGCGGGATCGGATTCAATGGTGGGAGATGTTGCAATGGATGGAAATATCATTTATGTTGTAATCCAAAGAACTGAAAGCGGTGTGGGACATATCGATATTCATATAAGCCATGATTTTGGTCAAAGCTGGACAGTTGTTCCCGATCTTTCGCCCCAGGCTGGATGGACGCCACAAATTGCTGTCGATAACGGTTTTATCCATATTGTGTGGAATGATGGACAACCAAATAATAGCCATATCTGGTACCGGCAAGGATCAAAAAAGGGTTCTGAATGGTCCGAGCCTGTGCGCTTAAGCAATGCATCGGGATTTGGGCAATGGCCAACCATTGCAGCAAAAAATGATAAAGTCTATGCGATTTGGGTTGATTATCAAAATACCCCACCACCATCTGACACGGGAGATGTTTTCTATGTCCGGAGCGATGATTATGGAAAGAGTTGGACCTATCCACAGTCAATCACGACTGAACATCGCGCTCAACCTGGTACACAAGAAATTGCAATCAATCCAAATAACCCGAATAACATTTCCATTGTGTGGGCAGATAATAGAAGGTTTGATCCGTTTGGCAATGATAATGATATTTATTATATTGAAAGCAAAGATAAGGGTAACTCTTGGGCAAATTTAACCAATTTAACTCCCAATGGTTTTGCAACAAATCACCACGGCGGCTCTAATGTCTATATGAGGCCGGGTGAAACCGGTGTTATTTTTAACGAAGACACACATAAAATATGGCATAAAAAGCGAATACGCCCTCAAGACAATCCGGTTCAATTAAAATAAACATCCTAATTTAAAAACAGAAAATATTTTGGCATTCTTTGAGATGTCATGTTATCTTTTAAGTGGTTATAGATATATTGATCCGTTCGACGGCCCCACCGAAATACGGCGGGGCCGCTCAGGATCAACCCTGAGCAAGCTCCGGCCGATGGCCGGAGAGAGTTAAAGGGTTGACGAAAAGGCAAACCACTCGGAAGGGTGGGGCCCAGGCTTCGCCAAACAACTTTCGTGTTTGGCTCCGCCTGGCCCGCCGAAGCTAAACACGATAAATATTTAGCGAAGGCGGGGCAAAGTTATCCCGACGTCCCAAAAAATGGGAGTCGGGACCCCGACTGAGTTTAAACGAGCGTCGGGGAAGGGTCCTAAAAACTCTGAACCATAAATAGTTCGGGGGCCGCGCGCCAAAAAACGGCGCGCTGGGATAGCCTGACCGCCGAATCAGTGGATTCATTCTGTCAGGCCTATCCTATATAAAGGATAGGTTTTTTTAATAAGGGGGCTGAGATGAGAAAAATACAATTATTCGGGATGAGCTTGATCACAATCTTGGTTGTGGTGGGGTTGACTCACGTAAGTTCTGCACAGATTGCTAAAGAATGTGATATAGCTATAAATTCGATAACTGAAAGTTCTGGGCCGGTGAAGGTCGTCGGTCGTCAATTGATGGTGAAGAATTCCAGTGGCGTCTATCAACTTTATATTATCAAGGGAGTTGGGTATAGCCCATATCCTGTCGGTACATATCCCTATCAGTATGGAATTTGTGAATATTGTCCCAGTGGCGCGCATACCTGTACCTATCCCAATTTTCATCCAAGTCCAAATTATCCAAATGTGTCCTGCGAAGGTCCGACGAATATCTTTGATAGGATTGATGTTGATATCGATCGAGATTTTAGAAAGCTTCAGGAAATGAATGTTAATACCATCCGGACATGGAACAAGGTCTCGCCGCGCTTGCTGAGTGAGGCCACGGCAAAAAATATTAAGGTTATTGCAGGTTTTTGGGTGGGGGATGAAAACTTTGCTGATGATGGTGTGCGAAGCCGCATTCGAAATGACTTTAGAACGTACGTGACGGATTTAAAAGATGACCCTAATTTTTCGAGCGTGCTTTTCATTGCCATAGGAAATGAAAATAACTATCGGCTCTATACCCCTGGGGTGCCTGTTCCCAATGCGCCCCAATGTTTTATCCCGCCAGGCATTGCGCCAGATTCCTTCAGAATGAACAAATGGTATTCCTTAGTGGAGCTTATGGCCATGGATGCCCGCACCATTCAGGGTAACGATTATCGCCCCATTGCAGTCGTAAATGGGGAAATTAGTGAGATCGGGTTTAATGCATTGGGTGCTTCAGATAGTCAGTTATGTCATGTTGATATTTGGGGTGTGAATATTTACCGGGGAGCTTCATTTGGAAATCTATTCCAAAATTACTCAACAGGCCCGGCTCCCTATTCTGGTAAACCACTGTGGATTGCTGAATATGGCATTGATAGTTGGCATGCAGGTGATGACTTTTTCCATCCAGAGATCGGCGTCCCTAATGAAGCTTTGCAGGCTTCCTGGAATGGAAAATTATGGGACGAAATCATTAATAACAGAGCTGTTACTATCGGGGGGACTGTTATTGAATATTCTGATGAATATTGGAAAGATGGTGATCCTTGGAGATTGGCGGCAGCACCCAATTTTGAACAGGATTATGGCGGGTACTGTCCAAATTATCCTTATCATACGGGTTCCATGCCAGATGGATTTTTTAATGAGGAATGGTTTGGAATAATGAGCGTAGTTCCTAATGGCATTCTACCGGATTTTGTGTTTCAACGCTCAACTTTTACATCCTTACAAAAGCGTTTTCAATGCGCCAATACCGCCAATGTTTTTTATGCTGGCTCTGACAACGGCAAAAGCTGCGACGGGACGTCGGCTTGCTGTTCGACCGCAACGGCGAAAGCCAAACGCGGGCAGTGCGTGACGAATTGTAAGATTGGAGTTATTGAATCTAATCCGACAAAACCAAGCTTGAAGACGATGACAAAATAAGTGTAAAAAAATACGTTCGTATAGTGAATGTTGGGGCGCCCCTGCCGCTTTGCTTCGCAAAGCGAAGCAGCAGGGGCGCCCTATTTTTCCTGCCAGCTTGCCGCTCATTTATATTTTGCAAATAAAAATTCCATAGAGTATACTTAATTTGCCAATAATAATTAACGAATAAAAATATTCATCAAATTTAAACCCATGCGAAAAATCTTTTCCGTCATCCTCATTCTTGAAATCTTGGTATTCCCTTTATTTTCGCCTTCCATTTTTGCAAAATCCATTGTGACAAACAGCCATGCTAACCGGGCGCTTGTGGTAAACCCGGTTGTCAAAGTTGAAGGCCGCAAGCTCATGGTCGACTTTGACCATAATGGTGTTTACGAACCCTATTTTGTAAAAGGTGTCGGTTACAGCCCCATGCCGATAGGCCGTCATCCCAGCGACTGGGGTTGGCCGCTCTACGACCCTCGCCCCGCGAACGTCTTTGCGGATGCCAATATCCTCAACCGAGACTTTACCTATCTTTCCAGCATGCATGTCAATACAATCCGGATCTGGAAAGGAAATGATACACAAGTCGGTACACGTTTCCCCATAAAGATTGTTCAGCAAACGCTGAATCTTGCCGAGCAACACGGCATCAAAGTGGTTGCCGGATTCTGGATCGATGGAACGACCCATGAATGCCACAATGGGCAAAGGTATTACAATACGCCCGATTTTACCAACCAAAGTGTCCGTAACGATTATAAAAACCGGTTTGTCGCCTACGTCAACACGTTTAAAAATCATCCGGCCATCCTGTTTTGGGTTATCGGCAATGAGAACAATCTTTTCCTTAATCCCAACGATACTAATCGAATCAGGGCTTATTATTCTTTAATCAATGAGATGGCTCAAGCGGCGCATCAGGTTGAAGGCACAAGCTACCATCCGGTTGCCGTTGTCAACGGTGATTTAGATTTTATCGGGAATGCGCAATACGGAACGGATGATGTGAGTATGCCTGCCCTCGATATTTGGGGTGCCAATGTTTATCGAGGAAACAGTTTTGGAAATTTATTTGTTGAGTATGTCAATAAATCGACGAAACCGTTTTGGATCTCGGAATTTGGAGTGGATGCCTGGTTTAGCCAGAACCTTCAAAATCCTGATGTTGGATACGAAGATCAGGCGACGCAAGCGCAATGGGATGGAAACTTGTGGGACGAGATTGTCCGCAATCATACCGCCACCATTGGCGCAACGATCATGGAATATTCTGATGAATGGTGGAAACCCTATGAGTGGATTGATGGGGGAAGTCATAATAGCCAGCAAAATCATTTTGGGACAGGTCCGGTAGATACGGATTGTCCTCCGGATGGGATCCCGGATTGGTATCCGCCTTCTCCGGATAATTACTTTAATGCCGAATGGTGGGGGATTATGTCCATTGCGCCAAATCCTATGCCGTACGGATATGATATTATGACGCCGCGGCAAGTTTATACGGCCATGGCCCATCGTTTTCAATGCAGCCATGCGACCGGCGGAATTTTTTATGCGGGGCCGGAAAACAGGAGGAGCTGTGACTTATCCCATGCTTGCTGTCCAAAGGCTGCTTTAAAATCAAAAAACGGGCGATGTGTTAAATTCTGCGGATATCCGAGTCCGGTCAAAGATGAGATGCGAGATATGATTAAAACGATATTAAAGAATTTGAAGCCGCAGTTAAAGCCGTTGCGATAGTCGATTTCAAAGCTAGAATATTTATGATTTGTAAAAAGCGCCCTGCCCTCCGCCGCGAAACATGGCGGAGGGCAGGGCGCTGAAGTTTACAAAATTTGGGAGTACCTCGGCAACTCTGATGAAATCTCTTCGCAATTTCATCAGGTAACCCTTACCTTTGGTAAGGGCGGATTTTTCTATTGAAAAACCCGGGGTTATCAATATGGGCTTATGTTTTCATCCGAAGCATTTACGTTATTGACAGCACATTTTTCTTTGTTATAATTCCCCATTAGCACTCTATGGATTAGAGTGATAATGCATTAGGAGTGAAGCCATGGACCTGAAACAACACCCGAATCACAAAAAATACATTGAGATTCTTCGTTAGATGTCTCCTGAAAAAAGACTGGCGAAAGCGTTTGAATTATCGAATTTTTCAAAAAAACTCTTTACCCATGCATTGCATAAAAGATTTCCGGGGCTTGCGGGTAAGAAATTCCAAAAAATTCCGAAGAGTTTAAAAAAATTATTCAAGAATATTATATGGAGTGGAAATAAGTTGAAAATCATTAAAATTTATAGTGAGGTGACGCATGACCGCACGCCCATCATCGGATTATGAACAGAGAAAAAACAGGGTCCTGGCCATTGTTGTCGATGAATACGTTAAAAACGTGTCTCCGGTGAGCTCCGGATTTATCGTTTTAGAATATCATTTGGATTTAAGCCCTGCGACGGTACGCAATATTCTGGCGGAACTGGAGGAGGACGGATTCTTAACTCATCCCCACACATCCGCCGGCCGTGTCCCGACACAGCGGGGCTATCGCTATTATGTTGATCACCTCATGGAAGAGATTCAACTTTTAAAAGAAGAAAAGCAAAAGATCCAAACAGAATATTTAAAAGGCGTCAGAGAACTTGAATCATTATTGGAAAAAGCTTCCCAGATGATCTCGGATCTGACGCAGTACACGAGCATTGTTACCATCGATAACGGTAATAAAATTTTTTGCAAAGGCATCAGTTTTGTCGCCGGATATCCGGAGTTCCATGATTTTGACCGGATGAAAAACTTGCTTAGGCTTTTGGAAGAAAAAGAACGTTTATTGGATGTGATCAATTGCACGTTAAAAAAGAAGATCCAGATCTATATCGGAAGTGAAAATGTTTGTGTCGAGATGTCCAATTGCTCTTTGGTGATATCAAGTTTTGAACATAAAAACGGTCCTAGCGGACGCATCGCGATTTTAGGCCCGACACGCATGGATTATGAACGCGTTGTTTCCACGTTAGATTATTTCTCGGGTGTTATGGAAGAATTTTAAAAATAAAGATTATGTGAACGATGAATAAACCAGATAAAAGAGAAAACGAAAAAACACCTGAGGAACAAAAGCTGAGCGAAGAGTTGATCGTTGACGAAGTTCAGGGCGAAGAGATTTTAGACGTTAGCGATCAGAAGAAGCCTGAGGAGAAAGAGAAGAAAGGTTTTTTTGCGAAAGAAAAGACTGTAACCCTCAAGGAATCCGAGCATCAAAATCTTTTAAAGGAACTGGCAGATTACAAAGATAAACATGTCCGATTATTTGCGGAATTTGATAATGTCCGCAAACGCACCGAGCGCGAAAAGATGGAGTTTGTTAAATATGCCAATGAAGGTTTGCTCTCGGAGTTCTTGGGGATTTTGGATGATCTGGAGCGATCGGTTGAAGCGGCTCGTGTTAAACACGAAGATTACGATGCGTTTTTAAAAGGCATTAAAATGGTCATGATGCATGTTTATGGCATGCTTAAGAAAAATAATGTCAAATCCATTGAAGCGAAGGGAAAAATGTTTGATCCGCATCTGCACGAGCCTTTGATGCAAGTGGAAACAGATGAAGTTCCTGAGGGCACGGTTGTGGAAGAGTTTCAGAAAGGATATATGTTTGACAATCGGGTTTTAAGGACGGCAAAGGTCAAGGTTGCAACCGCAAAGACCACAGAGGCAACAAAAAAGATAACGGACGAACCCGCAGAGGGCGCAGAGGGGTAATCAAAAAAATGAGTTCTGCGGTTTCTGCGTAATTGGATTTTCAATTGCTGTTTTGCGAACTCAGCGGTTGCAAGCAAAGATCGCAGAGGCAGCAGAAAAGATAATGGACGAACCCGCAGAGGGCGCAGAGGGGTAATCAAAAAATGAGTTCTGCGGTTTCTGCGTAATTGGATTTTCAATTGCTGCTTTGCGAACTCAGCGGTTGCAAGCAAAGATCGCAGAGGCAACAAAAAAGATAACGGACGAACCCGCAGAGAACGCAGAGTGAAATCGTAAAGTGAATAATGAACAACTGAACCAATTGAGCGGGAAGATTATCGGATTAGCA
>Ga0209515_10000742_pt1 | contig 57573 bp, 54 predicted proteins | sample Subgroupgradi54m_FD_187454 | JGI IMG/M metagenome (GOLD analysis project Ga0209515, IMG submission 187454) | Subsurface groundwater microbial communities from S. Glens Falls, New York, USA - GMW60B uncontaminated upgradient, 5.4 m (SPAdes)... ... | reverse complement strand
TGGGGGGAGGAGACGCGAGGAAAATGCAAGGAAATTTTTTGGTTTTTGCACACGCGAGTCCGCGAGCGTGTCCGAGGCGCATTGGTTCGCTTCACCACGCAATCGGAGCGTACGAGGCAGTTTAGAGCCACCACGCGCTCCGCGCGTGCGATTAGTAGCTTTCGTCAGGATTATGCTCAAAATGAAATCGAACTTTGTCTAATACACACCGCTTTGTGCAGGAAAAACTGCTATGCCTTAAGGGGTATCGTGAGTTCGCCTGCCTGCCGGTAGGCAGGAATCTCACCCCCACCGCTAGATTTTTAAAGCGTTTGGATTAATAGTTTATAATAAACTTTATGAATACTATTAATTACTTAGCAGTCTTTGTGGGCGCGGTTGCGAGTCTTATTATTGGTGGCTTGTGGTACGGGCCACTTTTTGGGGATACTTGGATGAATCTTCTCGGACTATCCAAAGAATCGATGCAGAGCTCGGAGAAAAAGAATATAGCTCAGCGCGGATACGCAATAAGCTTACTTTCATCGCTCGTAATGGCATACACTTTGGCGCTTTTTTCAAATATTTTTAGAGTTACCGATATTACCGGCGCGTGGCAACTTTCTTTTTGGGTATGGCTTGGGTTCGTCGCAACAACGCAGCTCGGCCCGGTTCTCTGGCTCGGAAAATCTTTCAAGCTTTATTTAATCGATACTGTTTACTATCTTGTAAACATCTTCGTGATAAGCATCATTCTTGTCTTGCTATAAAAAAGAAATATGAATCCCGTTAGAGATTGCCCATCAATGAAATCGATTTTCAAGCTATCACAAACAGCATTACCTAGAAAAAAGGTCTTATTTTACATATACGGAAACGTCAACGTTTCCTATCTCTAACGGGATGAAGGTATCCGTTGTTATACCCGCACGAAACGAAGAGGTAAAAATTGGAGCTGCGGTAAGAGCGCTTCTTCGGCAAGAATTCCCAAGAAGCGATTTTGAAATTATCGTTGTTGATAATGGATCAACAGATAATACAAGCGGGGCGGCCAAGATTGCCGGCGCGGACAAGGTCATATTAGAAAAAGAGCCGGGCACAAATATTGCAAGACAAAGGGGTGTAAAAGAAAGCACTGGTGAGATTATTGGGTTTCTTGATGCAGATTCCGAAGCTCCTCCTGAATGGCTAAACAAAATTTCACGCCTACTCCATGAGCCAGGAGTTGTCGCGGTCTCGGGCCCCTACGAAATGAGCTTGGTGGGGTGGAAGGGGTACGCAGAAATTATTTTTGCCCACAAATTTCTTCCCATGCTCGATAAAATTCTTTATTTTGTTTTTCGAAAAAAAGCAGGTGTGATTATCGGGGGGAATTTTGCCGCCTGGCGATGGGCGATTAATCAAATCGGTGGCTTACCGCCTTTGAAATTCTGGGGTGACGATGCCGCAACCGCGATGAAATTGAGTCGTGAGGTCGGAAGAGTACTCTTTACTCCGGAAATTGAAGTGAAGAATTCTCCGCGCCGATACGAAAAAAGAGGGTTCTTGAGACTTTCATTTATATATGCATGGCATTATATAAAAATGTTTTTTACTGTAAAGTAAGATCATGCCGCGTGAAAAATCAAAAATCATCGAGACAATTAAAAAGGTTATGCCGGCGGTTGTTTCGGTTATCGTTTCAAAACCAATTGAGGAGTTGCGCCGTGAGATACCGGAGTTCTTTCGCGGCAAGCATCCTGATGCACAAATACCGGAAGACAAAATAGACTCAAAGGGGAACGTTCAAGTCGGCGGCGGCTCCGGATTTATAGTAGAGAAAGGCGGCATAATTCTTACAAACAAGCACGTGGTAAACGAGTCTGGTGGTAGTTACTCGGTTGTTATGAACGACAACGAGTCGTACGAAGCCGAAATTCTTGCTCGCGATCCGATTGATGATATCGCTATTTTAAAAATCTCGGCGAAAAAGGAATTGCCGACGGTCGCCTTAGGAAACTCCGAGAGTCTCGAGCTTGGCGAAACGGTTCTTGCGATCGGAAACGCTCTTGGAATATTTAAAAATACGGTCTCGCAAGGCATTATCTCAGGGCTTTCGCGCTCGGTAAGCGCGCAACCAGAGAATAATACGCCGCCTCAAGAAATGCGCGGTCTTGTTCAAACGGATGCGGCGATCAACCCGGGAAATTCCGGCGGGCCGCTTGTAAATATTTTTGGCGAAGCGATTGGGATTAATGCGGCGGTTGTTTATGGTGCACAAAATATTAATTTTGCGATTCCGATTGATGAGGCAAAGCGCGACCTGGAGGACGTAAAAAAATTCGGCAGGATTCGTAGGCCACTACTTGGTCTTCGTTATCTTATGGTTAATAAACATCTCAAGGAAAAAATGAAGCTTCCTATTGAACATGGCGCACTAGTCACAAAAGAGCATTCGTTTCGAGAAGCGATTGTCCCGCAAAGCCCGGCGCATCTCGCCGGATTAAAAGAAAGAGATATAATCCTCGAATGGAACGGCGAACCAATCACGTTTGAAAAAACAATTCAGGATTATCTCGAGAAAAGCGCCCCCGGCGATGAGGTGAGACTCTCTGTGTTGAGAAATGAGGATAAGATATCGCTTAAGGTGATTCTCGCGGAAAGGAAATAGAGATCTACCAGACTAATTGCTCGGCTGCAACTTTTGAATTGTTGGTGGGACCACCTCGAACCAATTTTTCTTTTGAAAACGGAAACCGAAAGTAGAAGACGTTGATCTCTCAATTTGAAAAATAATAAAAGGCCGTAGAGTGTCTTTAATACTCTGCCCCGGCCAGGTTTTTGTATAAACCCAATAGACCGCGTAGATAATTAAAAGTAGGAGCAGAACTCCGATAATTCGTCCGATCATTGGTTGGTGTTATTAGTTAGTATATAGAAAATTGCATTTCAAATCAAAACAAAACCCCGACTTGCTCAGGGTTTTTGATCACTTACATCTAACGAGATTTATTTTTTGAAACGGGGTCTTGGAATTGGCGGTAGGCTTTGATCCATCTTTTCTTGAGCTTTAAGCCTTGCTCGTGTTTGCGCGATACCAAAAACCGCTACACAAATGACGCCCGCAAAATTTACAAACATTTCTTCATTGCATATACCCAGAATCATTAACACAAACCCGATAAGGCAGCCAAGCAATCGCAAGAGAGATGAGTCACCAATAAGTCTCTTCAACTCTTTGTCTCGCCATTTTTCTTGCCGTATGTATACTCGCAACTCGCAGAGAAAACTTTTTATTTCGGGCGTGGCCTCTGCGCCACAAAGCGGGCAAGTTACTGCTTCAAGATCGCAAAACCTCCCCTTTTTGCATGATGGGCAAACTGGATACAAGATAGTCACAACGCATCCTTTATTAGAACTTTTTATAGTTTAGATCAGCGCCACAAAAAGCGTCAACTACTAGACAACAAAATTAATAAGCCGATTGGGAACAAAAATAGTTTTTTTAATCGGTTTTCCTATGAGTAGCTCTTTAATTCTCGGAGCTTGGAGTACGAGAGCTTCGGCTTCTTTTTGAGATATTCCCATACGAACTCTTACTGTATCCCGATGCTTGCCGTTTATTTGAACCACTAAATCAAACTCTTCTTCTTTGATTAGTTGGGGATCAAATTCCGGCCAAGCGCTTAGATGAATCGAGCCCTTCTCTCCAAGCTCATGCCAAAGCTCTTCCGTAATGTGCGGCGCGAAAGGAGCAATAAGCTTCAGAAACAGTAATAAATGATTAATTACTAATGATTTTTGATTTTTTTCCAAATCGTTTAATAAAATCATAAGAGCGCTAATCGCGGTATTGTAATGAAGATTTTCAATATCTTCAGTAACTTTCTTTATGGTCCGATGAATACTTTTTTTAATTTCAATAGCATTCTCTTGTTTATTTATTGTTGGTTGTAAATTATTAGTCAGCTTCCACACTCTTTCTAAAAATCTTACAACTCCCAAAATCCCCGTGTCACGAAAATCTCCACCCTGCTCAAATGGCGCAACGAACATCAAGTACATCCGGAGTGCGTCTGCGCCAAAACGCTTCACATATTCATCGGGATTTACCACGTTTCCCTTTGATTTCGACATCTTGGCGCCTTCTTTGATCAAAAGACCGTGCGCACGAAAGCGAGTAAATGGCTCATCAAAACTCAAGAGTCCCTGATCGTGAAACGCCATCGCAATAAATCTGGAGTATAGGAGGTGAAGCACGGAGTGTTCCGCTCCGCCTATATACATATTTACTGGGAGCCATCGCTTCAATATTTTTTGAAACGATGAATTTCCAATTTCCAATTTCCAATTTCCAGACTTCATAAGGTAGCCTAGGTAGTACCAGGCGGAATCAAGAAATGTGTCGGAGACATCGGTTTCTCTACGCGCTTCGCCTCCGCACTTTGGACACTTGGTCTTATAAAATTCTTTCACGCTTGCAAGCGGTGATTCCCCTTTTCCTTGCGGACGAAAATCTTTCACGCGTGGAAGCAAAATCGGCAGATTTTCTTCCTTTTCCGGCTGCCAACCACATTTATTACAGTGAATCATCGGAATCGGCGCACCCCAATAACGCTGTCGGGAAATTAACCAATCACGCAAGCGATACTGGATTTTTCGCTCACCTTTTACAAAATCTGTAATTTTCCACTTCGCCTCTTCTGAATCCATACCGTCAAACTCACCAGAGTTAACTAGCAAACCAACCTTGCCCGCATACGCGAAATCTTCACTACTCATCTTCCAAGGTGGTCCTTCAGCTATAACTTGTTTGATTGGCAACTTATATTTTTTGGCAAATTCCATATCCCGCTCGTCATGCGCCGGCACCGCCATTATTGCACCAGCGCCGTAATCGGCCGAAACATAACCGGCAACCCACACCGGAATCTCACCTCGAGTTGCGGGATTAATGGCCTTCACACCTCTTAGCTCAACGCCCGTTTTCTCTCCAGCGCCAGTCTTATACATAAGACCGACATTCTCTGTTTGTTTAATATACTTTTGAACCTCCTCATAATTCTTAATTCCTAGTTCTTTACTTTTAAGCAACGGATGTGCCGGTGAGATAACCACGAAGGTAGCGCCAAAAAGCGTATCGGGGCGAGTGGTAAAAACCTCGATTTCACCAACTTTTAACTCTGAACTTGAAACTTGAAACTTGAGTAGCGCCCCCTCACTCTTGCCTATCCAATTTCGCTGGGCAATTTTTACTTTTTCGGACCAATCTATTTTTCCAAGGTTATTTAAAAGTTGTTCGACGTAATCCGTGATCTTAAAAAACCACTGCTCAAGCTCTTTTTTTTGAACCTCTGCGCCACAACGTTCGCATTTACCGTTTATAACTTGCTCGTCAGCCAAAACAGTGAGATCTTTGGGGCACCAATTTACAGCCGCCTTTTTTCTATATGCCAAGCCAGCATTAAACATTTGTATAAAAATCCACTGCGTCCACCGATAATATTCCGGGTCGTAAGTTTCGAGTTTTTCGTCCCATGCAAATCCATTCCCTATTGATTTGAGTTGTTTATAAAAACGCTTTTCAGAGATCCTTGCTTGTTTTGCTGGATGGACTCCTATTTTCAAAGCATAATTTTCAGAGTGAATTCCAAATCCATCTAGCCCGATCGGCTGAAATACATCGTTGCCTTGCATTCTTTTATAACGTCCATAACTATCACTCCCCACAAAAGCGTACATATTCCCAACGTGCAACCCCTCGGCCGAAGGGTATGGAAACATCATTAAGTTATAAAATGGTTTCTTGGCGTTTTTAAGGTTTGGCTCGTATGTTTTTTTAGATAGCCAAATCTTTTGCCACTTCGCCTCGATTTTTTTGAAGTCGTACCTCTTCATAAATTAGATTGTAACGAAATAAAAACCGATTGACAAAATTTGATCTGACCGTATCATTGCGTTAGTTGCTAATCATGGAGACCGCGTGGAGCGATACCAATTCAAAGCCGAGGTTGGAGACGTGGTAATTTTTCCGAATGGGGAGTTGGGACTTGTAATAGACTATGATATTTATTTTGGATGTTCAAAGGTTGTTTGCGCCTATCCCATCTTCGGAGGAAAATTAAGAAGGTTATGGTGGCGATTAATAGGCAAGTCTTCATTCTATGACGATCAGATCAACAAATTAGTAAGGCTTTGCTCTGCAAAATGGTTTTTTAATGAGGTGGTGAGAGGGTGTTGGTTTTTCACCCCTAATCTTTGGAAAGTGAGATTACTCGCAACAAGAGAACTAGATCGAGAAATTGGTTTAGTCAGCGAAGAGGATTGGCGAGAATTTTTAACTAGAGAGCCGAAGTAGGTACTCAATTAGAACGCCAATGGCGTTCTTTTTTTAAAAATCTATCCCAAAAATCTTTTGAGCGTTTTTGATAGTTTGCGCCGCCATCTCATCAACCGAGACATTTTTTAGCTCTGCTAACCGTTCTACTACTTTTATAACGTAGCTTGGCTCGTTCCGCTTGCCTCGATACGGCGCGGGAGTGACGTATGGAGCATCGGTTTCTGACAAAATGCGATCAATTGGAATTATTTTTACCGCCTCATCGTAATCCCTAACAAACGTAATCACTCCACCGAAAGTAAAATAAAATCCCAAGTTAATTAGTTTTTTTGCGTCGTCTTTCGTACCGCTAAAGAAATGGATAACGCCCGGAACAACATTTAGCTTTAAGAAATTGGCAGATAGGATTTCTATAAGATCTGAAAATGCGGCCCGACAGTGAATCATCAACGGTTTTTTTACTTCGCGAGCAAGCTCGATGTGCTTCAGAAATACCTCCTTCTGTTTTTTCTTTTGCTCCTCAATACTCAATACCCCATTCTCAATTCTGAAGTAGTCTAGACCGCACTCACCTATTGCGACTACTTTGGGATGAGAGCCAAGATTTTTATAAAAATCCAGATCGAATGACTCGCCGCTCTCGCTCTCGGTCAAATGAGATTCAAGGTTGTCGTGAAAAGAACTTCCACTGGCATGAATGGGGTGAAGGCCTACAGCGGCATAAACACCTTCTTTGTATTTTTCGGCAAGGCGAATTGCCGCACCAGATGTTTCTTTATTCGTACCAACATTCACGATCGCGACCCCAGTTTCAAACGCGCGCGCAATAACCGCGTCTCTATCATCGTCGTATGCGGCAAATTGGACATGCGCGTGAGCGTCAACAAACTTGGACATAATAACTTATTTAAGTTATACTCACAGGAGTTTTTTTACAAGGAGTTTCATAATGCACCCTCCGCTCCGATTGGTGATATTCGGCTGGCGTGGAGTACTTTGGGATAACCTTGGGGTTGAATACCAAGCTATCTACGAATTATTTTGTAAGCATGGCAAACCCACTCCCGGGCGAAGCGAATACCAAAAAGGGCGAGGACCTGACTTTGCAGAGTTTTGCTATACGCACAACTTGCCGAGGTATGTTTCTAGAGAAGAGGTAGCAGAAACAAGAAGAAGGGTTGCTAACCAACACCCCGAATTCCTAAATATTTTTGAAGGGGTTCAACCAACCCTTGCAACGTGTCATAACCGAGGGCTCGTAGTCGCTATTGTGAGCAAGGAGCCTACCGCGATTATTGAAGAGCGCCTTTTCCAATTTGATCTTGGAGATTTTGTTCATACGGTCAGGGGTGGAAAAGGGAATAGGGCGGAAAAACTTCTTGAGGTTATTAACCTTCACAAAGTCGAACCCGCCGAAACGCTTTTTATAGAAGATACCCGCGACGGACTCATGACCGGAAAAGAGGTTGGGATGCGGACGCTTGGAGTAACGTATGGACATAACGACCGAGAAACAATTCTTAGGGCGCAACCAGAATTTCCGAATATGGCTTTCAGAAGGACCGCATGCCTTTGGGATGTGCGTAAAATAATTTGCTCTATTAAACGGGATGAGGGGCGCTGATGAAACTCGTTATTGGCATAGCTGGAATAAAGTTCTCTGGGAAAAACGATGCATACAAATTTTTAGAAACACTGCTTTTGGAGCGCGGTCACACTATTGCCCGCATAAGCTCTGGAGAGTTGATTCGTGGGTCGATTGCTTACTGGAAGATACCTGAGACAAATAGAAACCTTCAAAGATTTGCAAAACTTCTCGTTGAAGAGCTCTGGGAGGGCATGGAGGCAAGGGGGCGCAAAGCAATAATCTCAAATGTTGTTAAAGATATCATCAATAGCTCGCCACAGGATGTGGTAGTTTTTGATGGAGTAAGATGGCGCACCGACGTAGACATGATAAAAAGCTTCCCACAAAGCTTGATTATTTATATTGACGCATCGGAAGAAACGTGCAGAAAAAGAACCGCCGGAAGAAAAGAAAAGGCGGGTGAGGGAGAATTAATGACAGAAAGCGATTTTAGAAATCTTCTCTCAAGGCCAACCGAGACTTGGATACCACAGATAAAAAGATTTGGATTTGCGGATTGCGTAGTAGAAAATGAGGGCTCTAAAGAAGAATTGAAAGAACTCGTGAGAGTTATTGTCGAAGCAGAGATTTTGCCTCGACTGAAATAAGAATAGTTTAAAAAACCCGCACATGTGCGGGTTTTAAATTCCTAAGTCCGGCTTCCTACTTTTTCGTTCGGCGAGATAATTAAACGTCTCTTGAGATATAACCGCAATCGGAACCGAAAGAAGTACGCCTAAAAACCCAGCCACCTCCCATCCAGCAATAAGCGAAATAACAACAACAACGGGGTGAATTTTCATAGCTCGACCCATAATCAAAGGAATTAGGATGTGATTTTCAAGTTGTTGAACGACAAAAAAGAAAAGCAATGTATAAAAACCCAAAGACACAGAGCTCGATATCGCGATTAAAAACGCAATTCCTCCCGCAAGAATTGGTCCAATCACCGGCACAATTTCAAATATTGCCGCGAGAAGAGCGAGCACAAAGAAATATTTTACATTTAGCATCCACAAACCAACACCCACCACCACACCCATAATCAAACTCAATCCAAGTTGCGCCGCAAACCACCGACGAATTTTTAATTTGAACCTACTAAATACATGAAGAAATGGTTTTTCGTATGTATCAGGCAAGATTACGCGAAATAATTTTTCCGTGCCTTCTTTTTCAATCGTGAGATAAAAAGTAATAATCACACCGGCAAGCAGCATAACAATCCGCGTAAATACCGATGAAAGGGCTCCGGTAATCGATATGTTTGCGGCGTTTAAAAAACCAAATGCCTTATCAAGGGTAAAACCGATATTTTTTACGACTCCTTGCGGAAGTCCGAAACCAAAAACCGACACAACCACTTTATTGAAGTCAGCAACGAAGCCACCGGCCTCGTGCGCAACAACCGGAACAATAATATAGCCGGCAATGCTCAAAATTAAAATTGCAAAAAGAAAAAGAAGAATCGTGCCTAGCAACCGATGCACTTTTTTATCCTCAAGAAAACCAATAATAGGATCAAGGCCTAAAGAAATAACGACAGAAACAAGGAATACGCCAAGCGCGCTACGAGCTTCGTAAAATACAAAAACGCCGGCAATAAAAATAAATGTCCTCCATAGTGTTTGCCAACTAATATCGATGCGAGATACGTTCATCCCGTTAGAGATAGGAAACTTTCCCGCTTCGCCCGCCCAGACTCGGCGAGACTGATAGCGAGGCGAGTAGTTTCCGTGCATGCAAAATAAGACCTTTTTCTGGGTAATTCTATTTGTGATGTGTTGGGGATTGATTTCATTGATAGGTAATCTCTAACGGGATTCATTATTTGTTAAAACGCGATCTGTAATGTTCTGTTACAGAGAGATCTACACTTTCAATATATCAATAAAGCTTTTGTTTTTAAAGGGTCCGATTAGGGCAAGATTAAGGGTTTGATTCGCAAAAAGTTCTCGGGCGAGCGTTTGGATTTCTTTTGCCGAAACGGCATTAATGCGCGCCGCAAGCTCCTCGGGAGTCTCTAGTGGTAAACCCATCACCTCCTGATTGCCATAGAAATATCCAAACTGATCCGAGGTTTCAAGTGATAGGTAGAGATTACCAATAATGTGATTTTTAGCGCGTTTCAGCTCTTCTTCTCCCACCAACTCATCCTTGAATCTCCCAAATTCTTGAAGTACCGCCTTTATAACTTCAGAAATTTTCTTATGGTCAATGCCAGCAGCCATTAAGATATCGCCATGGTCAGAGTACAAATTCGCGCTAGCCCCCACATAGTAAGCGGCGCCAAGCTCTTCTCTGATGCGTTGGAAAAGTCGAGAGCTCATGCCGCCGCCCAATATATCGGAGAGAACGTCTAGTGCGAAGCGTCGGTCATCAAAAACATTGAATGCTCGGAAACCAAGCATGAGATGAGTCTGATCGGAATCTTTGAAGTGAATTAATTCGCTGGGAGAATCTTGAGATTCCACCACAGACACCTTCCCCTTTTTAGGATTACTAGACAATGCCTTAAAATGTTGCGCAATCTTATCGAGCGCATGACCCTCATCAAAATTTCCGGCGACAACTACAATTGTTGCTGGAGCAACATAATGAGCGTTGCGATATTTAATAAAATCTTCGCGCGCCATCCGTTGAATTACCTCTTTCCTTCCTGCAATCGGCCAACCCGCTGGTTGATCACCATAAAGAAGTTCTCCAAAGAGATCCTGAACTTTTCTCTCCAGCTTGCCCTCATACATATTTATCTCCTCAATAATTACTCCTTTTTCTTTTTCGATTTCTTGAGGATCAAAAGTCGGGTTGAGATATATATCAGCGACAACATCAAGAATCTGATCAAACGATTCATTTCGCGCTTTCGCGTAGTAGTTCGTATACTCCTGCAGAGTAAATGCGTTGTACTGCGCGCCCAGCCCATCAAGTTCGGAAGCAATTATAAGCGGGCTCGGGCGCTTTGTCGTCCCCTTGAAACACATATGCTCTAAGAAATGCGAAAGTCCATTTAGCTCTTTCGACTCGTATTTTGACCCAGCTTCAACCAAAACCATAACCATCGTAGCTAAGCTCTGGCTATCGGGCACAAAAATTACACGAAGGCCGTTTGGAAGTACGTGACGCTTAAATGTTTTTTTCATCGTTAATTTAGTAGGCGCAGGAATTTTTTCAGAAAATTTTCGCATATCAATAAATTCCGACAAATAGGTGTGTTATTAGGTAAGCTTGTCACTTAAATATGTTTTAAGCTCCTTAATATTTACGCGCTCCTGCTTCATCGAATCTCTTTCGCGTACCGTTACATCATTTTTTTCTAAACTATCAAAATCAACCGTAATACAGTACGGGGTTCCAATTTCGTCTTGGCTGAAATAACGCTTGCCAATATTACCACGCTCATCCCAAGCTACAACGAAATCTTTTTTCAAATCGCGGTAAATATCTTTAGCTAATTCCACAAGTTTGGGTTTGTTCGCCAAGAGCGGAAATATTGCTGCTTTGTGAGGAGCGATTCGCGGATTTAATTTCAAAACAACCCGATCCCCTTCCTCGGAATAGGCGTCACAGAGGAGAGCCAACATTATCCTCTCGACTCCGGCAGAAGGTTCGATTACGTATGGAAGATATCGTTCTTTCGTTTCCTCCTCAAAGTACGTCAAATCCTTACCCGAAGCCTTCGCGTGAGCCCCAAGATCAAAATTACCACGGTTTGCAACGCCTTCAATTTCCTGTGAACCAAAAGGAAATTCGTATTCAATATCCGTAGTCGCTTTAGCGTAGTGCGCCCGCTCATCTTTTGATTGCTCGCGCGTGCGGATATTTTTAAGCCCGATACTCTCGTACCATTTCGTGCGATTTTTAACCCATTCATCAAATTTTTCCTCATCTTCACCGGGCTTAACAAAATACTCGAGTTCCATCTGCTCAAACTCACGCGTTCTAAATATAAAATCCTTGGGGTTGATTTCGTTTCTAAATGCCTTGCCAATTTGCGCTATGCCGAAAGGAAGCTTCACGCGCATGGTGTCTAAAACATTTTTAAAATTTAAAAAAATTCCTCCGGCGGTTTCTGGGCGAAGATAAGCGGTAGACGCACTGTCCTCGACTGGCCCGATGCTTGTTTTAAGCATTAGATTAAAATTACGCGACTCGGTAAGGTGCCCTCCACAATCCGGACACTCATCACCGGTTATGTTGTCAGCCCTAAAACGGTGGTGACACTTCTTGCACTCAACAAGCGGGTCAGAAAACCCACTCACATGCCCAGACGCCTCCCATGCCTTTGGGTTCATAATAATCGCAGCATTCAAACCAACCACATCATCCCGCATCTGCACAACATCGCGCCACCAAGCGTTTTTAATATTAAACTTCATCTCTGTTCCGAGCGGTCCGAAATCGTAAAAACCGCCAAGCCCTCCATAAATCTCGGAGCCCGGATAAATAAAGCCGCGCCGTTTCGCAAGCGATACTATTTTTTCAAGCTTATCCGAAGGTGGTTTTTCTTTTTTGGTCATAGTTATACGTTATTAGTTACTTGTCATAAGTTAGCCGTACCTACGGCACAACTCTGCCATTTTCTCTCGAAACAGTGGCGTCGTCAACGAGGTCAGTTGTAAGCGCGTTATCTCGAAGATTTACAGCGAGTCCGGTAAAAACGTCCGTCGCCGCAAGAGTTGATTCCTCTAGCAGTGGAAAATAATTTCCCACATAGCTAGGGGTTGGCGTGGCTTCAATCTGGAAAATGGCCTCCGCCGGATCGCTAATCACTCCTTTTGTCGCCGGCAATTGATCAATGGCCCAAGAAACTTCTCTCGTATCAAAGTTAAAAATTGTCGAGGTTCCAGTGTTGGTTTTTACAAACCCCGCCCAATCAACACCGGCAGGTAAGATTGCTCTAACCGTTACACCACTCACGTCGGTCGAGAAGTTACGCAAGACCCAATGAATCGTATATTGGGTTTTTTGATTTACTTTTGGAGGGAATGGGCCGCTATTTGCAACTCCTCCTGCGGCATCGCGATAAAAAGCTCGCGCATCAAAGGTCAAAAGTCCCGCAACTTTTGTTTCAAGACTCGCAACCACCCTGGTCTTTGATGCGGAAAGATAAAATGGCACCGAGGGCGAGGTGAGCTCGGCGTCGACTCGTAGCGTAAAATTTTTGTCATTCAAGCGAGTGATAGGATACTGATTTTTAGCGCGGAGTGTAAAAGTTAAATCCCCCGAAGCGCCCGGATCAAGAGTTCGAAGGGCTGGAAGTACGCTTGCGTCCCAAATAATTGTTCTTTTGGTCACATCAAGATTTCCATTTGTTTCAAGCGCGCCAAGATCAAACATCTCGCCCGATAAATTTGTCTTAATGACGACATCTTGGAGAGCGATTCCGCTTAAATTTTGATAATGGATCGAATATTGGAGCACGTCACCCAGTCGAGCGATACGATTATCACTTCCGCCTAAAAGCACATCAAGCGCAATGGGCGAATCGGCGATATTCAAATCCGCGCTTTCTCCCGCAATCTGATAACGCTTTTGAGAAAACTCGGTGAAAAAAGAAACCGGAAAAGAAAACTTGGTATCTTTCGCTCCTTCGAGAGTTCCGCGTATTTGAAGTGTGCCTTTTGAGTGAGCTTTCAACTCTCCAAGATGCCATTCGTTATTAAGCACGTCCGGATCTAAGCTTGCAGAAAAGTAACGAAAACTTGATGGGTAGGTCGCTTGAAGAATGAGCGATGGAAAGTCAAGGCTCGAAGTATTTTCGTAAGTAATCTCGATTGCAAATTTCGAACCGCCAAGAATTTTTTCTGGATATTTAACCTCCGTCTTCAGCGCTGCGCCTTTTATTTTTACCGATGCTATTTTTGTTGCTTCAAATCGAGCGCTACCGCTCACGGAATAGTTTAAGGATGCGTTAATTTTTTCCTCTTTCCCGTCTTCTGAAATAGGAAGAAATCGGAACGTCTTTTTGGTTAGACTCCCGCCACCGAGTGTACCGATAGATTCGTTAGTAAACGTAGCGTCTCCATTTCCATCGAGGCTAATAAGGCCATTTGATTTGGTGATCTTAAGGTCGGCAGCTTGAATCAAGGTTTGAGCGCCATTTTTAATCTCGAGAGAGACGTCAAAAGGTACGCCACGCGGAATATCTTCCGGAGCAACAAGCACAATCGAAACATCCCTACTGCTTCCAAATCCGGAATTAAAAATAAAAAATAACCCGACGGCGATAATAGTTACACTTAGAGAAGTAATGCCAATTAGAGCTCTTTTAATAAAGCGGGCGTGTGTAAGATGGTCGCCCTCATCTTGTGGTGGCAAGCCAGACGGCACGCTTGGTTTCACGTCAAATTTCTCTTTTTCGAAAAACACCTTGGACCGAAGGCTATCTCGAAGCACCCCAGGCAAAACTCTTTTGCTTGAAATGGACTCGTGACCCTTCACCAAAGATTTCGAGGTTTTTTTCTTCTCTTGCTTCATTCCACGAAGGCGAAGCTCTTTTTCAATTTCTTCAAGAGACATATGGAGTCTTTATAGTAATGTTACCTGACTACCTTTAAATTTCACGCTACAGGATGCACACAAGAATGTCTGATCTGGCATATAAAAATGCGAGAGCGTAAGCTTACCGCACTCTGCACACGCCGCTCCCTTAGGGTCATAGCCAAGTATTTTTAGAATGGTTGGAATGTTTACGACCTCACGCTCTAACATGCGCACAAATTCATGCCATAAGGCCTGCTCTTTAAGCTCTTGTGGGAGAAGGAAGCGAATCAGGTGTGCGGCGCGGAGCGCGGAAGAAAGGCGTAATGAGTTTCTTTTTAATTTTGGAAATACATTTTTTGTAACCACGTCAGCCAGAATCATTTTATTTTTAGAAACAATCCGAACATCGACGTGATTTAAAAAATCTATACTGCTCGAAAGCTTGGAGAGAATTTTTCTGCCACTTACGACGCGCGCATCAATTCGACCCGCGTCTTTGGTGAAAAGACTTGCAACAACATCTTCTTCACGCGATGGCGCGCGAGAGAGAACGATTGCTTCGGTAATATATTCACGCATGTATATTTTTATAAGTTATTCTTTGGGTGTTCGCCAAAATCCGAGCCGAAATCGGCCACCAAACATAAGCCGAGTTTGCGCATCGAGCGCGGGCAAGCTACCAAGAAAAATTGTAGTAATTGGCGTCAAAATCCACTGTAGCCCATAAAGCGCGTAGTGACGTAATCTGAAATTTTTTAATTTTGGATTCATAAGCAGAAAACCGACAAAAGCCAGGCCAACAAATCCAATCATGCTGAAATTTAAAATGCCCCCAGTGATTTTAGGAATGTTCGACGCCAAAACACTTCCTTGAAATTCTCGACCACCCAATATAAGTGGCGTCCACCCAAAAATAAATATAATAAATGAACTGGCGGCCCAAGAATAAAATCCGGAGTAGAGTCGCCAAAACCAAGACAGTTTCTTAAGAAAAGGGAATTTTGGATTTTTTGAGACATCTCTAATGAATCGAGAAATATTTTCCACGCCCCAGCCCCATCGCCTTTGCTGAAAATAAATATTTTTTATAGACTCCCAAAAGCTTTGACCATAAACCGCATCCATATAAACCGGGTAGTGGAGCGGGACGGTACGCCAGTTACTATTGTAGTGGTTAAGACACTGAAAAAAAATGCGGGAGTCCTCGGAGACAATGTCGCGCTCCCAAAAACCGATCTCGCGAAGCGCTTGAAGTGGCATGCTGTGTGAAGAAAACGTCACGAGCTGTTCGATCCGAGATTGCTGTACAAGCTGCCAAAAACTTGTTGAGAGCCCCGTAAGACGCGCAAGCATTGATGCGTCGTATAGGTTATTTATAAAAAGTGGGATCGGTTGAAAACTTGCGCGCATTGGCTCGGGCGCCGAGAGAAACGCGTGCGTCAAAACTCCAAAATATTCTAGTCCTGGTTGAGTATCAACATCAAAAACGGTAACCAAGACATCTTCTTCTTGAATGTCGTTTAACTGGGTAAGTTTTGGAAGTGCGCTCTTTATCGCCCACGCCTCATTTGATCCCTTCCCAGGAATCTCGCCCGGCACACCACTAGGGTGACGCGTGACAATAAAATTCCCAAATATTTTTTCGAACTCTTCGCGTATTTTTTCTGCAACATGGAAATCTTCATCCCCTCCCCGTTCTTCGGTTGCAAGAACAATTAAGAGGTGGCTTTTGGCGTAATTAGCATTAGCAAGAGTATTTATAGTTTCTCTAATTACGCGCCCCGACTCTTTATAAGCCGGGAGGATTACAAGATGATGAATTCTTTCCCACCGCGACCCAAAATCATTTTGTAAGCGAGAAATCCAGTTTACTTTTTCATTCTCACGCATCTTGAGGAACGACGAGTGAAGATGAAAGAAAAGATAGATAATTTTTAAAACCCAGTAGAGGTCGTAGAAAAGAATAAAAAAAGCTACCACAATTGGCGCTCGTAGAGAGAGAAAAAGCAAGACCGCAAAAGTAAGCCACACGCTCGCTCCGGGGAGAATCTCCCAAAAACGTGCGCTTTTTTGATTTGTCATGAATTAGAAAACCCTACTCTTCGCTTTGACTAATTAATATAGGAGGAGCCCGAGAACGTGGTCAACACTCATCGCTCCACCACCCAAAACTAAAAGTGCGAGCACGGAGGCAAGTATTATTAAATCGAGCTCATAGCCACCAACTAATCCTTTTTTGCCGTTCACGCGTAGAATAATCACGATAAATTGAACGACAACAAAAGCGGCGACAACTTGAGTGAGGAAACCGACAATTAGACTGATCCCGCCAAAAACTTCAAAAACGGAGACTAAAACAGCCCAAAAAATACCGGGCTTAAACATCTTGCCAATCCATTCGGCAGTGCCACGAATATTTTTTATTTTCGGAACTCCGTGCGAGAGAAGAATTAATCCAACCACTACACGAAGCGCAAGTATTCCCCAGTCACTATAAGTTAATAGATATGGAATCATGGAAAGTGTATAAGTATTATATCAAAGAAACTGACTTGTGAAGAACTTTAAAAACTAGCCCGGTGTCGCGAATGAATTGCGACACCGGGCTTTGTACTGTCTTGTTACCGCCTCGTGCGGAACGCGCGGATTTTCTCCTGCTCCTCCCAAAAATTCGGGGCGAGAGCGACGGCGATATACGGCGCTTCTCCGCGGTACGCCTCGGTGATTCGATCCACAATCCGATCCGCTTCCTGATTCGAAAGCCCGAAGTGAGGCCGAATCCGTGCCTCACAGTGGTTGTCGCGGGTGTGATCCAGCGCGACATCAACAACTCTTTCCCGCTCCACCATACGGAGCGTGGAGTCCTGGGGCGCAAACTCGAGAAAGAAAATGTCGGACATCCAGCAGACCTCGTTTCGCATCTCCCTCGATCGAAACGTCACCCGGATTGACGGAAACCCATCGAACGTGTCGGGCGAGACGTTCTCGACGATCGCCGGAGTCCAGAGAAGCCCGTACTCGTCGAAGGCGGCACGCGAGATGATGACTGACTCGCCACGTGAAGCGGGCCTCGAGATCTGGCTCGCCGATGAGTCGGCTTTTTCCGTGCCACCGCGGAGAGCAGAGTTCTTACTGGCCGAGGTCACCACACAGACCCCAGCAGCGACCACGAGAAAACCGATCACGATAAACCGCATGAAATTGGCAAACATCGCGTTCTCCTGGAACGGGTGAGAAGCGGAAAATATTGATCTCTTAGGTTCTGTTTTAATTATAGCACAATGTATACAATATTGTCAATATGCCCCTTCTCTGCTATATTACTAGAGATGCGTATTCTCGCGATCGAAACTTCTTGTGATGAGACCGCAATTGCGCTTCTTGATGCAAAAGGGTGCCTGCCTGCCGGCAGGCAGGGACTAACCTCACCTCGCTTCAAAATCATAAAAAGCGTAGTCTCATCGCAAGCAAAAATTCACGCTCATTGGGGCGGAGTAGTTCCCAACCTCGCAAAGCGAGAGCATATTAAAAATTTACCGATAATTTTTAAAAACTTACGACTTAAAACTTACGACTTAAAACCCGATTTAATTGCGGTAACGGTTGGCCCTGGTCTCGAGCCAGCTCTCTGGACGGGGGTAAACTTTTCAAAAGAAATTCATAAAGAACTAACAACTAAAAACCATAAACTAAAAACTAAGTTAGTTGGCGTAAATCATCTCGAAGGACACCTCTATAGTTTTCTTTTGGCTAAAAACTACAAGCTTAAAACAAAAGGTTTATTTCCAGCAATCGCGCTTATTGTAAGTGGCGGGCACACGATACTTCTTCGAATGAATTCATTTACAAAACGCAAAAAACTCGGAGAGACTAGAGATGATGCCGTTGGTGAAGCGTTTGACAAAGTTGCGCGCATGCTTCGCTTGCCCTACCCGGGCGGGCCAGAGATTGAAAGGCTAGCTCAAAAAGGTAACCCTGACGCAATAAAATTTCCAAGACCGATGATTAATGATAAAAATTATGAATTTAGTTTTTCAGGATTAAAAACTTCGGTGCTTTATTATCTTAGGGATAATCCGGAGGCGAAAAAAGAAAACGTGGCCGCTTCTTTTCAAGCCGCTGCAATCGAAACGCTTGTTACAAAAACAATCCGTGCCGCACGAGAATTCGATGCCAAATCAATAATGCTCTCAGGTGGAGTAGCATCAAATGCGGCGCTCCGTCATGAGTTAAAAATTAAATGTCAAAAGTTAAATGTCAACTTTTTTGTTCCACCAAAAAAGTTTAACACCGATAATGCTGTCATGATCGCTGTTGCGGCTTATATAAATTATCTCCGCAAAAAGAACCTCCCAATTCGCGCAAGGGGAAGCTTGAATTTATAAACCAGCGGCTTCTTTTAAAATTCGGATTTGTCTCTTAAATCTTTCTATCTCTTTCTCAACAGGAGTTGAATTGGCAAACCTCGTATCTCTTCTCCGACCAGCCTTAATATCTTCTCTTGCAGCAATTTTTTCCTCCAAAACTTTTAGAATATCGGCCGGTTCTAATGGTTTGTTCCTCAACAACCTCTCACCTTTTAAAAGGGCTGCCAAATAACCCATTTCGCCAGCTTCTGTCATAAGTTGATTCTTTTCTGTTTCTTGTTCTGAGGTTTCTGACGGACCCAGACCCACCTTTTCAAATAAGCTTTTCTGACTTTCTTCTAAACGGACAGCAACCTCTTTTCTTGTTAATGGTTGTTTTTGTTCCGGACCTTCAAATTTATTTCTCATAAATTTTTATATAATTTTTTGCCTTTTTAATTTACTTTCGTTCTACCCCTCCCCTTCTTCACTAGTCAATATAAAAGGCTCCATAGGAGCCTTACTGTCTTAGAATTTCAAGTGCGCGGCGGAGCGAAGCATCGAGCCGAGGATTTAGATATAGAGACCGTGGATCAAGACTTCCGAGCTCTCGCTTTAACAACGCGCTCTCTTCGGTTGAAAGCGAGTCGTTAACAACGTAATCCGGACGAAGTCCTACCCCAAAATTGATCTGAGTCTGGCGATTTCCAATTAGGTAGTGAAAGTTCGTAAGAACCATTACCGAAGAACCGGGCGCGGGCTCACCATTAGCGTCTCTCTTGAGCGGCATTGCGAGCTGGCCTATCCCCTTGCCAAAGGTATGTCCACCAACAAGCTTGGCTACGCCCCAATCCTGCAGTACGCCTCCAAAAATTTCGGCGGCTGAAGCGGTGTTACTGTCCGTAAGGATTAGCGGGTAAGTGCCGGCAAATACTCCCCTTACTCTTACTCTAAAAGTATCTTCTTTTAATCTATACCGCAGAGTAACGAGAAGCGCGCCAGCACTGTCCGCAAAAAGAGAAGCCATTCTAAGCGCTTGATTAAGATAGCCGCCCGGATTACCTCTCAAATCAAAAATGAAATGTTCTGCGCCTTCACTGCGCAAACTATCGAATGCGATCATGAAATCACTAAGAACGTGATCGCTAAAATTATCGATGCTTATGTATCCTATTCCCGGAGCAATCATGGCCTGCCGAACAGAAGGAATCACAACCCTGTCTCTTCTGATTATTATTGGAGGCAAGACGGCTTCTCGTCGCTTAACCAAAAGAAGTACGGTGGTTCCTGAATCTCCTCGAAGCAGGTTGTGCGCTCTTGTTAGATCGCTTCTATTTATTTCTTGCTCCTGAGTCACAAAAAGAGTATCGATTTTAAGCAACACATCATTGGGCAAAATACCAGCTCGAGCTGCGGGCAAATTAGGGATGGGGAAAATATGAATTCGATTTTGCCGCCCCACAATAAACATGCCTACCCCAAAATAATTATGATTGAGACCCTCTTGCCTCATGGCCCACCCTAGAGGAGAAAGATAAACGCTGTATTTATCGAGACAGCTAGAGAAATTCCTCGACGCCAAAACCTGTTCGTGACATTGAGCATGATCTACCGATCTATAGTAATACGTATCAACAATTTCCATGATCTTATTCCAGTCACGATCAATATAAAAAAGAGTGGAGTCTTCCTGGGCAGAAAGCGAAGAAAAACTAAAAAGATAGACGAGAAGCGCGACAAGAAACGATCTTGTGAGAAGTTTCACAAGAGTCTCCTTTTTGAATAACTAGTTTAAGCGTATAGAAACTTAAAGCAAAGCGCAAACCATAAATATGAGGCGAAACTAAAAAAGCACGACACTTGGGGTGCAATAGAAAATTTTTTAAGCTAGAATTTAAAATATGCTTGATAGGTCCTACAACTCCAAAGAAGCGGAGCCTAGAATTTACGAAGCTTGGGAAAGGTCCGGTTTTTTTAACCCGGATAATCTGCCTTTAAAGAAAAATGCAAAACCATTTACCGTCATCATGCCTCCACCAAACGCGAATGGGGCCCTTCACTTAGGACATGCGGTGGGGACTACTCTCCAAGATGTTCTAACGAGGTTTTATAGAATGCGGGGGCGGCGCGCACTTTGGCTCCCGGGCGCGGATCATGCCGGATTTGAAACGCAAGTAGTATTCGATAAAAGACTTGAGAAAGAGGGACGAAATAGATTTAAAATGTCTCGCGGAGAACTCTGGGCTGAAATCTGGAACTTCACACAAGAAAATAAAGTGGTGATGGAGAACCAGCTTCGGCGTCTGGGCGCTTCATGTGATTGGTCGCGTGAAAAATTTACGCTTGATCCGAATATAGTGAATGAAGTTTACGCCACATTTCAAAAATTACACGAAGATGGTTTAGTATATCGCGATTTTCGAGTTGTGAATTGGTGCCCCAAGCATCGAACAGCGCTTTCCGAGCTCGAGGTTAAATACATTGAACGAACCGATCCGCTTTACTTTATTAAGTACGGCCCGCTCACCCTGGCAACGGTTCGACCAGAGACAAAGTTCGGCGATACCGCACTTGCTGTAAACCCAAAAGATGCGCGATATAAAAAATATATTGGGAAAACAATTGAAGCTACCGGAATTTTAGGCCCTCTAAAATTTAAGGTTATTGCGGACAACGCCATTGATCCGAAATTCGGCACTGGCGTTGTAAAAGTTACGCCAGCACACGACGCAACCGACTTTGAAATCTGGAGTCGGCACAAAGATGAAATCGCCGGACCAAAAGTAATTATTGATGAGGGCGGAAAATTAACAGGCGACGTCGGAGAATTTAAGGGCCTGAAAGTTGCGGAAGCTCGGCAAAAAGTTGCGGAGAAAATGAAAGAAATCGGAATACTCGAAAAGGTTGAAGAAAATTATGTTCACCAAGTTGCGACCTGCTACAAGTGCGGCTCCACGCTTGAGCCAATTCCTAAGCCGCAGTGGTTTATAAAAATGAAGCCGCTTGCTCAAAAGGCAATAAAAGCAGTAAAGAAAAATAAGATAAAATTTCATCCCGAGAGCGCTAAAAAGGTTTATTTCCATTGGCTCAATAATATTCGTGATTGGAACATATCGCTTCAAATAATCTGGGGCATCAGAATACCAGCGTGGTTTTGTGTGGGATGTAAGGCGGTAGAGATAAACAAAAAAACTAAGGGAAGTATTTTCCTTGTAAGACACGGAGAAACAGACTGGAACGTCGAGAAAAAATGGCAAGGCCACCCTGACATTCCATTAAACGCGGAGGGTGAGAAACAGGCCCAAGCCGTTGCTGAAGCACTCAAGAAAGAAAATATTGAACTCATTGTTAGCTCTGATCTTATTCGAGCAAGGCGTACTGCTGAAATTATAAAAGAAAAGACCGGAGCAGAACTTATTATTGATAAGAATTTAAGGGAGAAGAGCTTTGGAGACGCCGAAGGAATGACTTCGGAAGAAGCGAGAGAGAGGTACGGCCCAATTCTCAATAAATATCACGAAAAGTTACCCAATGGGGAAAGCTTTGAGGAAGTTGAAAAGCGAATTTGGAACTCCGTAAATCAACATCAAAAAGATCACTCTCATAAAAAAATAGTTTTTGTGACTCATGGCGGCGCCTTGAGAACGCTTAGGCGAAAAATAATGGACGTCTCTCCGGAAGAGATAATGACAATTCCGAAAGTTAAAAACGGAGAAATTCTTAAAATGAGCGTCATCGACCCTTGCAAAAAATGCGGATCGTCTTTTTTTGAACAAGATCCCGATGTGTTTAGCACCTGGTTCTCTTCTGGGCAGTGGCCATTTCTTGCGCTCGATTACCCCAAAGGAAAAGATTATAAGAAGTTTTACCCAACGGACGTTATGGAAACTGGTCATGATATTTTATTCTTTTGGGTGGCTCGGATGATTATGTTTGGTCTTTACCGAACCAGAAAGGCGCCCTTCAAAAACGTCTACCTTCACGGGCTCGTGCGCGATAAGGACAGGCAAAAGATGTCTAAGTCGAAGGGAAACGTGATTGACCCTCTTGGCGTATCAGAAATTTATGGAACAGACGCCGTCCGCATGGCGCTTGTTGTCGGAAACACGCCCGGAAACGATATTGTAATTTCCGAGGACAAAATACGAGGATATCGAAATTTCGCAACAAAAATATGGAATATAAGCAAATTCGTTATTATGAATCGGCGGGATGAATTCTCTAAAATAAAACCGAAGTTATCAAAAGAAGATGCTCGTAATCTTAAAGGGTTGGGAAAAATAAAACGTGAGGTGACGAAACATATCGAGCGATTTGAATTCCATCTCGCTGCGGAAAAAATTTATCACTACGCTTGGCACGCGTTTGCAGATAAGATTATTGAAGAGGCAAAGCCGAGACTAAGGGGTGAAAATGTAAATGAGGCCGCCACCGCATACAAGGTCGTTGAGACGATACTTATTGAGTCCTTAAAAATGCTCCACCCATTCATGCCTTTTATCACTGAAGAAATATGGGGGGCCATCCCAAAAAAGAGCAACGATCTTCTTATGATAACCCCATGGTAGTTCTTTATTTCTTTATAGTTATTGTCGCAACACTACTCCCTGCAGCAATTTGGCTTTTCTTTTTTCTCCGAGAGGGTGAACGCCCCGAACCCAAACGTCTTGTTTTCTACACTTTTGCGATCGGAGGACTCATCACCCTACCAACACTACTAGTTCAGGTATTTGCCCACGTAACATTTACACAATTTATCTATCTTGGCGATACTTTCTTGATCGTTGTTCTTGCATCCATTGAAGAAGTGTTTAAGTTTCTTGCGGCGTATTTTTCTGTTGGAAAACGAAGAGAGCTCGAGAAACCGATTGATCATATGATTTATATGGTTGTTGCCGCGCTCGGATTTGCCACAATCGAAAATCTTTTTATTGTCGGCGATAAGTTAAGTTTTTTTGGCCCGGGGCCGGTACAAGACGTACTCGCAACTCTTTCGCTCCGTTTTGTTGGAGCAACGTTTTTACACACGTTAAGCTCGGCACTCCTTGGATTTTACTGGGCCAAAGGAAGATTCCGAGGAGAGATGAGCAAGCGAATCGTGGAAGGACTTATTCTAGCAACATTAATGCATTCGCTTTTCAATTATCTAGTAATTAAATTTCAAAATAATTATCTCTTGTATCCAAGCTTTTTTCTTCTAGTTGTCGGATTTTTCGTATTAAACGATTTCGAAGAACTGAAAATTGATAGCGGCGCAGAAGTCGAAAAAGATCAGTTGCCGAAGACGCCTGAAGGTTTGGTATAATGAATTTATATGATAGAGGATAAAGAAAATATTTTTGTTGAGCTTGCAAAAGTAAAAACAGATCCCAAACCATTAAAAATAATGGCGGAGGAATCATCGGAGTCGCCAAACGAAGAGTTGGAGGGGCAGCTCACCGTTGATGTCTTTCAAGACAATGACAACATCATGGTGCAATCAACTGTGGCAGGAGCAAGTCCGGAGGATTTGGAAATTAATATTACAAACGAATCTGTAACGATTAAGGGTAAGCGAGAACGTACAGAAACGGTTGAAGATAAAGATTATTTTTATCAAGAGTGTTTTTGGGGTAGATTTTCAAGATCAATTATCCTGCCACAAGAGGTGGATCCAGAAAAATCTGTTGCGAGCCTTAAAAACGGCATTCTTACGATTAAGATGCCCAAACTCGACCGAAAAAAAGCGAAAAAGGTAAAAGTAAAATTCGACTAGAAAAACAAAGTCCCGAATTATCTCGGGACTTATTAAATGCTTACTTACCTTTGTCGGTAATGGGGGCATAACCTCCAATGTTTCTTATGTAACCTGAAACGTACTCGGCGGAGTGTCGGCTCTGCACCAACATCACAAACATAATCGCAGCATGGAATTGGCTGTTCACTTTAAAACCGACGAGCGTCTTAAAAAGGTCCTGAACTCTTTCGGCATCGCTTTTTTCCTTGTCGTCATTTTCGTATTTATAAATCTCGGAGTGAAGCGTTTCAAATCCATAATAAAGAACGAGGCCGCATGCGAGAGCCAATACGCCCTCCTTCTTAATCTCAGTTTCTAAAATCAAACCAAGACGCAGCTTATTTCTTACTAATCTCCAAAGGAGTTCGACTTTAGAGTAATTTATATCGGTTCCTGTAAGACTCATTCTTGAAGAGGAGAGAATTTTCCTAAAAACAGAAAAGAGGAATTCACTGCTCCTAGGATCAAGATTTAGATTGTTCGTCTCCATTAGCGCTCCTTCAATGAACTGCATTTAGTAAAACAGAAAAGAGGAATTTCATCAATATAGATTGTTTATTTTTTAAGTCGGGTTTTAAAACAATAAAAAATGCCCCGATTTTTGTCGGGGGCAAGTGATGCGTATTATTCTAGAAATTATAATTTTTCATGATCCTGTGATAAGCCATCTGAAATCGCTCGGCATTTTTCTCAAAAAAGATGCGTCTTGGTTGAGCTCAATAAAGTCGTTGATTTCTCCCTCAAGGTCTTCCCTTGTCTCTCTAAAGGAGTTCGCGCCAACAAAGACTCTTTCACATTCCCAACATCTCCAAACATCAACATCGGTATAAACTTCAATATCTTCGTATTCTTCCGATTCCTCAGGGTGGTCGTCGCTACTCATCAAAACAAGTAGTAATTTAAACTTCCTTAGAGAAGCGTTCGGAGATTGGCATTTAGGACAGATCATTGCCCCCCCCCTCTACGCGCTTACTGCGTATAGATTAAAGGAAGAGGCCCGCAGAGTCAAAGAAAAACGCCCCAAAAAATCGGGGCAAGTAACACTAGTTTCCTCGCAAACAAATAGAATTTTTCATAATAGGAGAGTTCCTCCAAAAACGGAGAAGGATTTTCCTTGCGATAAACAAACTCACAAAGGCCCAAACAAGCACAAGAACCATGTCCGCAATTTTTACCATGCCTGAATAACCTATTCTTTCGTGAAGATTACGAGAAAGATGGAAAAGCAAAACCTGGGTAGCCATCATGCTCGAAAAAGCCAGAAACCATGTCATTTCACACAGGATAAATAATCCTTTCTTCGAAACTTTTTTCCAAGAAATGCTACGCTCATTCCAATGTTTGAAGTAGAAAGAGTACTGGGGCGTTCCCGTGGACACCTCAATAAGAATAGCTAACGCCTTAGAAAAATTACGCAACGCCTCCATGACCTTCATGGGTCACCTCTTGTTCAAAAAAGCTAAATTAACTTAATCACTAAATCCCAATAAAAGCAAGAAGAAATTACAAAAACGGAACAATAAGAAGCGCAACAATGTTAATTACTTTTATAAGTGGGTTGATCGCGGGGCCGGCAGTATCTTTATAAGGATCGCCGACGGTGTCTCCCGTCACCGCCGCTTTATGCGCTTCAGAACCCTTCCCACCAAAATTTCCATCCTCAATATATTTTTTCGCATTGTCCCACGCCGCACCGCCAGAGGTCATCGAGAGTGCGACAAAAAGACCTGAAATAATAGTGCCCATTAAAAATCCTCCAAGCGCTTCACGCCCAAGTACAAAACCGACGATCAAAACCGACGCAATTGGTAGAATCGCGGGCACGATCATCTCGCGAAGCGCCGCCTTAGTTACAATATCAACCGCACGACCATACTCCGGCTTCTCACTGCCGTCCATAATTCCTTTAATCTCCCGGAACTGTCTACGAATCTCTTCGACGATTGCTCCTGCAGCTTTACCAACCGACTTCATCGCGATAGAGGCAAAAAGATAAGGCATAGCGGCGCCAAGAATAAGACCGACAAGAACTTTTGGATTTTGAAGATCGAATGAGGTGCTTCCAAAACGCTTTGAAACTTCTTCGACATAACCGGAGAAAAGCACAAGCGCAGCAAGTCCGGCCGAAGCAATCGCGTATCCTTTAGTAACCGCCTTTGTTGTATTCCCTACAGAATCAAGCGCGTCAGTAATCTTGCGAACCTCCTCCGGCGCATGAGTCATTTCGGCAATTCCTCCCGCGTTATCCGTTACCGGACCAAACGAATCAATCGCCACAACAATTCCTGCAACCGAGAGCATTGAGACCGCCGCAATCGCAACTCCGTAAATACCGGACAAAGCAAACGCTCCTAAAATTCCCGCACTGATTATTAGAACCGGAACAAACGTCGCCTCCATTCCAACCGAGAGCCCAATAATAATATTTGTGCCGTGGCCAGAGCGAGAAGCTTCAGCAATGCTTTTTACCGGTCGAAACCTCTTTGCTGTATAGTAGTCAGTTGCCAAAACCATAAGCGCAGTAACTCCCAAACCTATCAGACTTGAGAAAAACACGTTCGTGAAACTTTGTGGAAAGTAAATTCTCGCCGCAACATAAAAAAGTATTCCAGAGAGTGTTAGTGAAACGCCAAGTCCGCGATAGAGCGCCCCCATAATGCTTCCACCCACCCTCCCACGCACAAATAAACACCCGACGATAGAAGCAATAATTGCAAGCCCTCCCAAAACAAGCGGGAAGAGTAACTGACCGCCGCTAAGAGAAAAACTTCCCAAAATAATTGCCGCGGTAAGCGTGACTGCGTATGTTTCAAAAAGATCCGCCGCCATCCCAGCACAGTCGCCAACATTATCGCCAACGTTGTCAGCAATCACCCCAGGGTTTCGAGGGTCGTCCTCGGGAATTCCCGCCTCAAGCTTACCAACTAAATCAGTTCCGACATCCGCCGCTTTTGTAAAAATTCCTCCGCCAAGCCGAGCAAAAATAGAAATAAGACTCGATCCAAACGCAAGTCCGATCAGAGGTTCAACTTGACCTCCTACGATCAAATAAAATCCCGCAACCGAGAGAAGCCCCAGCGCAACAACCAGAAGCCCCGTAACCGAACCAGCCTTGAAGGCGAGTGAAAGCGCAGAGGGCAAACCATGACGAGCCGCTTCCGTAGTTTTCGTATTTGACCTTACTGCCACATTCATACCAATGTAGCCCGCAATCGCCGAGGCAATCGCTCCAATTAAAAAACCAACTGCGGTTGTGAAATTAAGTAAAAATCCTATAGCGATAAAAAGAACGGCCGCTACAACCGCAACACTCCTATATTGACGATTCAAATACGCCTTCGAACCGGCTTGAATCGCGCGAGAAATTACTTGCATCTCCTCGCTTCCCGAAGATTGTTTACGGAGCCAAAGAATAAGATACGCCGTGTAAAGTGCCGCAATAATTATTGGAATGAAAATTAGATATAGCATGAGTTAGATCTTGGGTTCTTATCTGTTATTCTTTTGCTTCTTTTTCTCCATCACCGTCTTCTTTTACAACTTCCGCAACTCCCCCTTCCTGCACATCGTCGGGACGGGATTGCGAACGAACATCAATCTTCCAACCTGTTAACTTGGCGGCGAGTCGGACGTTCTGGCCTCCCTTACCTATCGCAAGCGAAAGTTGATCTTCAGCAACAAGCACGCGAGCTTCGCGACGAGGGAGCATCTCAACAAGTTTTACCTTTGCGGGGGAAAGTGAGTTGCCGATAAATTTTTCTGGATCATCCGACCAGTCGATCACGTCAATCTTTTCATTTCCTAGTTCGTTTGTAACCGCCATCACGCGAGTCCCTCGCTGGCCCACGGCGGACCCGACCGGATCCACTCCATCTTGCTTTGAAGCAACGGCAATTTTTGTGCGATTCCCCGGCTCGCGAGAAATTTCTTTAATTTCAACAGAACCCTCCGCCATCTCGGGTACCTCGAGCTCAAAAAGTTTTACTACAAATTTTGGATGCGAACGCGAGAGAATAATTCCCGGCCGACGCGGATCGTCCTGCACCGCAAGTACAAGAAACCGCATACGAGCGCCAATCCGGTAATGCTCACCTGGAATGCTTTCGTTATAAAACATGATTCCGATTGCCCGCCCCAAATCAACATAAACATTCCCCCGTTCAAAGCGCTGAATAATACCACTTACGATCTGGCCTTCCTTATCTGCAAATTCTTTTTGTACCGAGCTACGCTCCGCCTCGCGAAGATTTTGTAAGATTACTTGCTTTGCGGTTTGCGCAGCGATACGACCAAATTCAGAGTGCGTCTCGAGCGGAAACTCGAGCTCGTCGCCAGACTTTGCATCTTTCTTAATTACTCTCGCTTCTTCTAAAAAGATATGGCGGTCAGGATTATATCGCGGAAGGATGGGTTCTTCTCCCTCTCCAGAGCTTAAGGATTCTCCCCTTTTCGTCTCCCTCCCATCAAATCTTTCCTTAGTCGTCTCCTCTTCCTCTACATCCTCTTCTACAACTCTAACCTCACTCGGATCAACAACGAGTTTTACCTGCCAGAATTTCAACTCTCCGGTTTTAGATTCAAAATTTGCTTTTACGATCTCGGATTTCTTTCGATACTCTTTTTTATAAGCCGCCGCAATCGAAACTTCAATCGCCTCAAGCACGCGCTCGGGGGTAATTCCTTTTTCAGCGGCAATTTGCTGCAAGGCCGCATTGAGTTCTTTTAAATTAACATTCATCCCGTTAGAAATAGGAAACTTTTAAGTTTCCGCGCGTGTAAGGCATGACCTTTATTTTTTGCAAATTTATTTGTAACGTATTATTTATTATTTTCATAGATGGGTAATTTCTAACGGGATTCATGTTTTTTAGTAATAAACCGCCCTCATGGAGCGGTCAATCATTAATGTGATCATAACATTATTATTAAATCATGCAAGAGCTTTTCCCTCAAACACAAGATGGATAAAATCAAAAGACCCGCCTCCCGATTTTCGCATTTCGCGAAAACCGAGAGACGGGTCTTGAATTTACGTTATACCTTGCGTCGTAACTTGAGTCTTTCCTCTATACTGCGAAGACTTTCTTGTAGCTGACTCGCGGTGTCATTCATGTCAGAAACTACCGGGGTCGGGAGAATTCTGGTGGCTCGATCGGTGGTGAGACGGGTTGGTAGCGGGTTAGCGCTTGCTCTTTTTTTGGCTCCGCAGATCGGGCAGGAACTCTTTCTCACGTCACACCTAATCACGGGAAACTCGCCTTCGCCATTGTGGACTTTTTTGTAAAAGAGTACGGCGGGATCAATATGGTGCGGACTAATCGTGACTTCCCGATTTCGAGAGCGGACGATTCCTCGCTCAACATCAGAGATAAGGGCAATTCCTCCCTCATAGATCTCTATCTGATCCACGCTCAAAACTTCCGAGAAAGCGAGAGTGATTCCAAAAGACCAGTCCTGATGAATCTTGCCCTGAGCTTTGCGATCAGTATCCCAATCATCAACGTGTCGAATCATCATGAGAAAAAGTTCTTCGAGTCTTCGCAAAGGAATTCGGAAATTGGTTTCTGCTTCAATCTCCGACTTCGCGCCAACACGAGCAAGCGTTATTGGATCATTGAGATTCAAGGAACCGTCAAGGATCGCTTCTAGAAATTCGGAGTCTTTGTCCGCACACCGTATGATCTCGTGAGAACTCAAGCCGCCACCGAAGTTCTTGAAGGATTTCTCCGGGCCAGAGCTACCATCCTCACGCTTTCCTCGAGCAAAGTAAAACCTGTTGTGATAATTACTGTCAGAGAGAACAACAGAAGTACTTATCCCCTCAAGTCCGGTTGCTAAAATTCCCTCCTCGAACTTCTCAACTACAAGGCGTTCAACTTGCGGATCCACTATTCACTCCTTGTTAGGGACTAAGAGAAATACTACCAGAAAATACCCATCATGTCAAACAAAAAATTAAGCAATGTTTTCATAGTGAGTAACTAAAAACTCGTTATCTTTGCTAATAATAACCGCGAGAGTGTCTAAGCGGTACCCTCCATCTTTAACAAGTTCTGGATGTTGGTTCGCGTAAAACTGGGCTGCCCTCTTGAATCTCAAAATTTTCCCCTTAGTCATCTGATCTTCTGGGCTCATGCCAATTCGACTTATAGATCCCTCGCTCATGGTTTTTACCTCAAAAAAGACAAGAATCTTGTCTTTTGATATGCCAATAATATCTATTTCTCCAAAATTTGTTCTAAAATTAGTCTCTAAAACCTTAAACTTATTCTTTTTGAGGAAGTTTACGCAAAATTCTTCTCCTTTTTTACCGGTTAAAATATGGGTTTTGTCCATAAATTTGGCTCAAAATGTTTCGCGTGAAACATTTTTATATGCTAAATTTTAGAAAGTGTAGGTTTTATCTACTTATTGAGTTTTTTGACTATTAAATAGAAGCGTAGGTTTTATGAGATTATTGGGAAAATTGACTTTTTTCATATTTTTCATTTATTTCAATTTTATGAGTTTTATCAGTTCTTTGGGATTTTTGACTTGTATAGCTTTAACGCCGGTTTTTAAAACCGCGTAGTCATTACCTCCCGGATAAAGAGCGTCTCCAAAAAATACAATATCTTTCTTTTTTGCCCCAAGAGTCTTCATTATCTGTCTTACTCCGTAGGCCTTATCAATCCCTTTTCGGGTAACATCAATCGAAGTTAATCCACCCCTTCTTATCTCAAATTTAGGGATATGCTTTTTGAGACGCTTCATAATAAGCGGTCGTAAGTCTTGTTTTTTGTTCCACAACTCCTTGAGATGAAGTGGGGCTTTTTGGCCTAGCGCTGAAAACGTAATCTGCGTCTTTCGATTTTCTAGAATATCACCATAGATTTTTTTTGGTTTTTGGTAATTGATTTCCCTAAAAACGGTTGAAAGTGCCCTCAAAATTTGATTTTGCTCCTTGGTTTTTAGCTTATTTTCATAAACCTTTCTCCAGCCTCTGCGGTAGCAAAAAAAAGCCGCTCCGCTTGTTGGAAAAAGAAAGAGATTTTTGAATAGTGCGCTAGGCATTTTTAAATATGGCAGAAACTGCTTCTTGAACTGCTCAAAACTCCCTCCGCCGATTACAGCCACCCTTTTTGACTCAAGAAGGCGCGCAAGTACACGAGCCATGTCTTTCTCTAGCGGGCTCTTGCTTGGAGTAAGCGTTCCGTCGAGGTCGAAAATAAAAAGTTTTTTGGAAGAGATATTGAATTTTTTCATATAGGTTAATTTTTAAATAATAGCTTGAAAATTCTATGGGCGCTATGGTATAAATGGAACAGAACATACCATAGGAATACTCGTGAATAACGATGTCGATAAGAATGAGTTTGCCAGAATCTTCAGAGAAAATATTCAAAAAAGAAGCCGAACAGCTAAAGGTGTATCTGATACCTCTTCTAGTACCGGTAAAAGAAAGTTGGCACTAGAAGGAGAAGCTCTTGTGGCGCAGGTGGACACAAACACAACAAACTTGATTGATTTTGTGTGGGAATTACGAGAAGCAGGACTGGTTTTTCCTTATCCTCGCAACATTAGATTTATGAAGGAAGGCTTCCACGACATCATTAATTGCAATCTGCAACTCCCCGATGCCTACAAAAAAGAACACGAACTCTTAGAGCGCGAAGCGCTTGTTCTTTCTAAAAAAAGCGGGAGAAAATGCCGCATCAACCATCGATACCGCGTCTGGTCGGTATCTTACACCACCAAGATTATTCCGCCGCTCGAGCTAGAGTTTGCAATGGATGCTTTCTACGAAGAGTTGGGACGCAGGATTAGAGAGGCTAAAAAAGGGCGCATATCTCAAGAAGAGTTGCTGGCTTGGGTAGATCACACGATTGATGAGGAAATCCATCCCTGGCTCGACGGATGCGGTAGAAATGCAACGGCTATGATTATGTGGATATCAATTTTCGTGCCCGGCTTTCGCCTTCCTGTATTTGGGGAAACCAAGAAGGAACATTATCGAAGAATTCGAGACTTGGCCGGACATACGGAATACTTCAGAGAATGTCTTTCGAGGTAGTAATTAGTATTTAACAGGCGTTGTAAACGCCTGTTCTTTTTTTTAAGATTAGGTGAATGCTTAATAGAAAAAAACATAGAAATGCTCTTAAATTTGTTAAGAAAAAGCATGCGGGACAGTTCAGGGCAAACAAAGTGCCGGTATGGCATCACCTCGCCAGAGTTTCGAAATTATTGGAATTAATTCTAGAGAAAAATCGCGAAGGGAAGTCGAAAGAAAGGTTTACGATTATCCTTGCTGCACTAGGTCATGATCTTATAGAGGACACAAAAGTAACCGACACGGAAATTGTAAAAATTTTTGGAGTTGATGGATTTGAATTAATCGAGGGAATGACCAATGAGTGGGGCGACAAGTTCAAGGCTCCTTATATTCGAAAGGTTTTAAGAGCCCCCGAAGGCGTTCGCTTGATCAAGCTAGCTGATCTCTATGACAACATCGTGGGCGTTGTTTACAACTTAAAAAAACTGGGATCCGCTTGGACTAAGTCATACTTTCTACCAATTGTAATGCCGATGCAGAAAGCTCTTAGAAAATCAGATTTTAGAACATATAAAAAAACTGCGAATTTACTTAATTCGATGGTGGAGTTGGGGCTCAACCTTTTAATAGAAGAGGTCCGACGCTATCGCTCATAAAATTCTTGACTCTGCTGGCTCATAAGTAATAAGATAGTGGCAGATCTCTGACAAATAGGAGGCAAAAAATGACCGCAAGAGCGGTTTCTGAACCACAGTCTTTTCATTTTGATTCTGCTTTAGTCGGCGCCACAGCGAAAGCAATTCTCGAAAAACTTGATGTTCCAAGGAGAAAAAGTGAAAATCCGGTAAAGCCTATAATCGTTGAATTCTTCGGTACCAGCAAGGCCGGCAAAGACACGAATTTGACCGGAACTGAAAGACGGTTTCATAAAAGAGGCTTTAGTTGTCTTATCAGGCAAGAAAGCGCAGAGAATGATTTTATCCGCGGAACGCCACGTGGTGATCCTTACGCTTTTGAAATGACTCACTTCGCATATAATTTCCGCAATTTGATTGAAGCCATATCGGACAGAAGGTTTCACGCCATATTTCTAAATCGCGGTCTTTTCGACAATTTGGTTCACTTAGAATGGCATTTTAGAAATAAAAGAATTGCCCATGATCAGTACGCGGCCTATAAAGAGTTTGCTCTTACTTGCGCGCCCTGGATGAGCGAAATTGATGCGATTGTTCAAGTTACGTGTTCGGTCAAAGAAGCGCTCTTTAGAGAATTTGGCAATGACCCCAATCCTAAATATGGCTCTCGCATGAATCCAAAAGCTTTGAACGAGATGTTGGATATCGCAGATTCGGTTAGAGGGCTTTTAGCAAAAGAGTTTCCGACTCTTTCTATCATAAGAATTGACACTACTGGCAGAGGCATTGACGAAACAAGCGAAGAGATTTTCGCTCGCCTTGTAGAAAAGACCCGAGAAAGATTTCAAATCTCAGAAAACGAGATGCTTCTTGAGGAGCCGTTGCTAATGAGGCAAAGAGCCGTGCTCCAGCCCTCCGAGATAAAGTTTAAGGGCCACGTCGCCCATGATCTGCTCCGAACTAAGGGCTGGTCTCTTATTTCAGCCACAACCGAAACAGATGTTTATTTGACGCAGAAGGGCCTCGCTCCCCTTACAAACGACGAATGCTTTCATATCAGGAAAACTGGAGGTGGAGCTTTCTTCATCTTTAAATGGGGGGCAAAAAACTCAAATGCCCGAACAAAGCTTGATATTCCTTTATTCTCGGAAGCGGACGAGATTGGGGTTATGAGAAACTTTCAGAAAGTCGTCGCTCTGACAAAAAAGAGGGTTATCTTTAGAAAGGGTGGATTTGTTTTATCTCTTGATACAGTCGACAAGTTGGGCGAATTCACAGAAATAAAAGGGCCTGACGAAAATGCAGACTTTTCGAGCATGGTGGAAGAGCTTGGCCTTTCCTCAGAAGACATTGTACTCGATACTTACCTCCGAATGTTTTTGAAAGGCTGAAAGCAGGAGTTGTAAATATCACAAATACAAAATCCCGAAAAGTTCGGGATTTTAAATTTTAAGCACATTTGAAAAACCGCTGTTTTTACGCTTAAATATAGTAACTAGGGGAGCGAAAAACTTATGGCACGAAAACCAGACGCAAAAAAAGAAAGGGTGAGTAATCGAAATGGAGAAAAAGATCCAACCGTCCACCCAGATATAAAAAAAACTGTTTGGATTATTTTTTTTCTTGGCGCCGCGGTGCTTTTTATTTTTGCAGCGGCAAACCAAGCGGGACCAATCGGCGGCTACTTCTATTTATTTTTAAATAAATTGTTTGGGGTCGGGTATTATCTACTGCCAACAATTTCTTTTGTTCTTGCATTTGCATTTGTGGCTAGAGAGAGACGAAGATTTGTAGGCCTAACCGGACTTGCGGCAATACTTTTCGTCCTATCCGGGCTCGGATTTATCGATATTGTTTCGCCGGGGCAGGGCGGATTAACGGGAAGTATTGTTGGAGCACTTCAATCTCCTTTTGGAACGCCAGCCTCGGTCGTAATAATGCTCGGCACCTTGATCGCATCATTCCTTGTTGTTCTTAACAGACCGGTAAAATTATCTTTTAAGAAAGGTGGCGCGGTAAAGGATCAGGAGGAGTTAGAGGATAACGTAGAGGTCAAACTCCCCGCAGAGCCAACGCCCGTCGAAAAAGAAGTGGTGAAACCTAAGAAAAAAGATGAGACGCAAGCGGCGCCCGAAACATCGAGCGAAAACGATATGAAGATCTCGGAGTCGAAACCAATTAAAAATTATATTGCGCCGCCTTTAACGCTTCTTGCCTCGACAGTAGAAAAACCAACAATCGGCGACCTTCGGGCAAACGCAAATATTATCAAGCGCACGCTCGAAAGTTTTGGTATTTCAGTTGAGATGGGGGAGATTAATGTTGGCCCAACCGTTACTCGCTACACCCTAAAACCTGCGGAAGGGGTTAAGTTGTCGCGAATTACGGCGCTAAACCAAGATCTCGCCTTAGCACTCGCGGCTCATCCCATTCGTATTGAAGCGCCAATTCCCGGAAAATCACTTGTCGGAATCGAGGTACCAAACAAAGCCGCAGCCGTTGTGCGCCTCGGAAGCCTGCTTCTTTATCCGGAGTTCCAGAAATCAGGAGACCTGGCTTTTGTATTAGGGAGGAATGTATCGGGTGAGCCAATATTTACGAACATTGAAAAAATGCCACACCTTTTGGTTGCCGGCGCAACCGGAAGCGGAAAATCAATTATGATTCACTCGATTTTGATCTCGCTCCTTTATAAAAATTCGCCCGACATGCTACGCCTCATCTTGATTGATCCGAAACGCGTCGAGCTCTCGATCTATAAAGATATTCCGCATCTAATGACTCCCGTCATCACCGACAACAAAAAATCTATTGGGGCGCTCCGTTGGGCAATTCAAGAAATGGAGCGTCGTTATGAGTTGCTTCTTGGCGCAGGAGTGCGCGACATAAAAAGTTATAACAAGGGGAGTGAGAAGTTGCCGTATCTTTTGATAGTGATCGATGAGCTCGCTGACTTAATGGCCTCGTTCGGGAGAGAAGTTGAAGGTTCGATCATCCGCCTCGCACAAATGGCTCGCGCCACAGGAATTCATCTTATCGTTTCAACCCAACGACCATCGGTTGAGGTGATCACGGGCCTAATCAAAGCAAACATTACCTCTCGAATCGCGCTTCAGGTCGCAAGTCAGGTTGATTCGCGAACCATTCTTGATACTTCAGGCGCTGAAAAGCTACTGGGATCCGGCGATTTACTTTTTACTTCCGCCGAAATTTCAAAACCGATACGCGTCCAGGGCTCGTACGTTACCGAGGATGAAATTAAGGGGGTGGTAAGCTTTATAAATAAGAATAATGAAAAACTTGATGAGGAGATGGATCATATTGAGGACGAGCTCACGGGGAGAGAGGAAATTAATCTCGATCAATATGCGGAAAGTGACGAAGATGACGACGAGCTTTACTTAGAGGCGGTGAGCCTGGTAAAATCAGCCCGAAAGGCATCGTCCTCTCTACTTCAACGCAGGCTAAAAGTTGGATATGCTAGAGCGGCTCGACTTCTCGATATAATGGAAGAGCGTGGGGTGGTTGGTCCCGGTGACGGCGCAAAACCGCGCGAGGTTTACGAGAAGCAAGAATAATTTTTTAGATTAACATTACCATGGAAGAAAACTCACAATCACTCAGTACGCTTATTGCTGATACGATGCGTATTAAAGGAATGTCGGTAGAAAAACTATCTGGCATAACTGGCATATCTGACCGGGCATTAAACGGGTTAATAGATGGGCAGAGCGAAAAACTTCCTTCAGCTCCTTACGTACACGGATATCTTTTGAAAATTGCGAGCGTGTTAAGCCTCGATGGCGAATCCCTCTGGGCGGATTATGTAAAACACAACGGAGACGTTCGTCGATCGGGTAAAAAAGATCGCCTTCCCGAAAACAGATTCGCAGTAACTGGGGTTCGCAAGAAAACAATCTGGGTAGCATTGCTTGTACTTGTAATTGTCGGATACCTCATAGCACGTTTTGCGTCTTCATACCAAAAACCTTATTTTGAGATAAAAAACCTTGGAGAAAATACCCACGAGCCAACAGTAAGCATTCGAGGGATGGTTGACCCTAACGCAAAATTGACATTAGAGAACGAAGTCATTTATCCTGACAAAGACGGCAACTTCGAAAAAACGATACCACTCGAGCCGGGAGTAAATGTTTTAGTATTTAGAGTAAGTCGGCTTTTTGGAAAAGAATTCGAAGTTAGGCGACAAATAATTTTCGAGCCCGTATCGACAACTACAAAAAACTTCTAACATTTAACTTTTAACTAACCACTATGGCAAATACCAAAAAACAGACCTCAAAAACTGAGGGGTCCGCAGAATCAAATCAAAAGGAGCTAAACACGCTTCTCGAGTCACTCCAATCTCGCTTTGGCGAAGGATCGGTTATGAAGCTTGGCGAGTTTCGAGAAACAAAAATTGATTCGATTCCTACCGGCTCTTTTTCGCTTGATCTTGCGCTCGGCGTTGGCGGATTCCCGAGAGGAAGAGTGATTGAGATTTTTGGACCAGAAAGTTCCGGGAAAACAACGCTCGCGCTCCACGCGGTTGCGGAAGCCCAAAAACTTGGTGGCAAAGCGGCATTTATAGACGCCGAGCACGCGCTCGATCCAGAGTATGCTGGGAAAATAGGCGTAAAAATCAAAGAGCTTGTAATCTCTCAACCCGACAATGGTGAGGAGGCTTTGAATATTTTAGAGAGCTTGGTGCGATCGGGTATCATCGATATTGTTGTAATCGACTCCGTCGCGGCACTTACGCCAAAAGCCGAGATTGAGGGAGAAATGGGCGCTTCTCACATGGGTCTCCAGGCGCGGCTAATGTCCCAAGCGCTACGGAAATTAACTGCAATTGCGGCAAAATCAAATACGGTTGTGATTTTTATAAATCAGATCCGACAAAAAATTGGTATCGTCTGGGGAAATCCTGAAACGACTCCCGGCGGCTTGGCGCTTAAATTTTATACATCGGTTCGTCTTGATATTCGCCGCATCGCGCAAGTAAAAAAAGGTGAGGAAATTGTTGGAAATCGTATTAAAGTAAAAGTTGTGAAAAACAAGGTAGCGTCGCCTTTCAAGATTGCCGAGTTCGACATTATGTATGGCGAAGGAATTTCTTATGAGGGTGACGTCTTAAATACGGCGATTAAGTATGAGGTGGTAAAAAAATCCGGTTCAAGCTATTCTTTTGGCGAAGAAAAATTAGGTGTCGGGTTCGATAATATTAGGGAAAAACTAAAAGAAGATAAAAAGCTTCTGGATACGATAAGAAAAAAGACAACAGAAGCGGCAAGTAAATAAAAACTCCCCGACCAATTGGGGAATTTTTATTTAATAATCTCTATTCAAAATATAAAAATTCCGTACGAGCGTTACGACAAGAACAGGGCCAGTGCCGGCTGGGGTTGGCGTCCAGTTAACTAGTTTGCCAGTTGACTGGTTTAATAGTTCGCCAGGGTCGAAATCTCCGACGATTTTGCTATCAAGGAGACCGTAGCCGAAGTCAATTACTAAAGCTCCATCTTTAAGCATTTCGGCGTTAATCAAATGCGGGCTACCGGCGCCCGTAATAACAAGATCGGCTTTTTTTAGAATTGTCATGTCGCTGCCACGGCGAAGCAAGTACAAGTTTCTGCACATCCTCTCAAGCCATAAAGATATCGGCCGACCAACTAAAAACCCGAGACCGATGACCGCGACGGAAGCGGTTTCTAGTTTAAAGTTTTGAGTTTTTAAAATTGCCTCAACCGCCGCCACCGCAGGTGGTAAAACTGGATTTCGGCTCGCGTAAAAAGCGCCGAGAGCTCTCTCGCCAAGCACATCAATATCCTTTTCTCTAGGAATCACATTTAATACGTATTGCGGACTAACGTGGTCTGGAAGCGGTAGTTGCACAATGACCCCACCACAAGTTTTATGCGCTCCAATTTTACGAACTTCTTCTCTCAAATCATCTTGGGAAATAGCCCCAGGAAATTCGTAGAGACGAAAATCTACGTCTAGTTCTTTGGCAACTTTTTCTTTTTGTTTTAAGAAGCTCAAAGAGGCCGCGTCTTCGCCTACAAGCATCGCCGCGATAAACTTCTTGGGTTTTGGTAGAGACTTAAGCTCGGTAATAATTTCTGCGGCGATTGCTTTCCCATCAATTATCATAAATTTATCTCAATAAATATCCTACTTTTTCACTACATGAATATTTTACCCAACACGGTTAAATGCCGGGTCTTCGTATATGCTCGTTCTTATAAACTTCGAGATTCTCTGAAAAACCAAATTCCAAAGATACATGTCATTCTCTAGGTCGCGTGGATTTATTTCTCCTAGAAGTTCTTGGGTAGTGAGGTCACTTAGTTTTTTACCGTTCGAGGTAACGAAATCAATTCGTACAATGAATCTGTTATTATCAAAAGATTTTCCCAGATCACGACGCAATTCTCTTACTCTTTTTTCTTCCGCTTCTTTAAGCTCTCCTTCAATGCCGGCGTGGGCTCCGCCAATAATAACTGCCACTTCTGGCTTTCTATTAAGATCTCTCGCGAGAAGTTTTGCGACTGCCTCTGATTTTTGGGCCATAAGAGTATTTCTTGTTTGAATACCAAATCGTCGCATCTCGGGATGAATAACTTGATTCAAGGAACGACTTGCTTTTTCTGCCTTTCGGAAAAGCGAATGCTCGTTTAATCCTCGCTCTTGAATCTTGTTATATACCATGAAATTCATTAAACCCTCTAAAAGGACCGGAGAAAGCCACAAAGCTCCTAAGGCCTTGCCCGCGCAACACCCAAAAACTTTCTTCGACCCATTGGCTCTTTTGTGTCTTTTACCAATGATCCTATTAGACCTAACGCCAAAACTGCTTCGATTGATACTAATCCATAAGCTTTTAATCGACGTTCACGTACTATCCTATCAAAAACCCCGGGCTCGGCTACTAAATCCACAAAAAAGACTGGAGTCTCGTCTTCTGCAGCCCTGCGCAAAACATCATGATACTGAAGTTGAGGCATAGCAATATCGGTCATTGCTTCTTGGTCAGTTATGGCTGGAAACTCACGTAAAAGTCTCTCCAAAACTACCCCATCAACGCCCTGTATTGTTTCTGGTTTGTTGGGAACGTCGTGAGTACTGTAAACAATATTGTATTTCGCGAACTGCGTTTCAACTTCTTTTATATTTTCGGGCAGGTGTCGAACCTCTCCCTCTCTTGATTTGAATTTCATTCCAGGTAATGCAGATTTATTCTAACTCTAAATAAACAGGAAGTATAAAGCGGCCCAGCTTATGGACCGCCCTATGTTTCTAACTTACTTTAGGCCTACGACGCTAATCCTTACTGCCCGAGTTGTTTTTCTAGATCGTTTAAAGATTTGTTCTCATCTTCAAGACCACCGAATCCGGCTGGAGACCCACCGCTTTGTGGTTTTGTTTCTGTGATTTTTTTGGAAGTAGAAGTGGTGGTTGCTTCGGGCGAAGTAAGAGATGCGGTTTTATCACTCGGAGCAACTTGCGCGGCGGGTACTTGTTGCGAAGCTCTCGGCGCAAAAAGGAGCGGCACATAAGCGCCGACAAGGCCGGCGATTACGAGAAATACCATTATCCGTGCTACTTTTTCTTTTTCCATTTATGTATAAATATTACACCAAATAATTATTTTTGCGCAAGAGAGCTTTCCAACTCTTGGTTCTTGGTTATAAGTTGTGATTTAAATAAGCGATGCCTGCGAGATTGGCTCTTCGTGATAACTAATCTCGATTTTTTTCATCTGTGGGATGCCTCGCTCTGGAATCCACAAAAAACCACGATTTTTAATCAGTTCAAAGATGTCCTTAGTAATTTTTACGTCGTTTACGCAGTAATCCTTTAACTTCTGAATATCTCCCCGCCTGTATAAATCTATCGCCTCAAGACCGTGACCGGTTTTCCCTATTCCTAAATTTGCTTCCGCAAGCACCCCAAGTCCGATTCGTCTTCCTAAAACTTTTTCAATCTCTTCCAAAATATCAAAATGTGGAATGGTCGCGATGTTGAACGGAAAGTGTTTCTTTAAAACTGCCGCATCAAACCGTTTACTTGAAAAACCGATTAAGAGTCGCGCGCTACGCACAAGAGCGACAAACTGATCGAGTTCGTATTCGTTAAAACAAAAATACTTATCCTGCGCGTAGGAATAAGCGCCGACAACCGAGACTTCAAGCTTCTCTATATTATGATCTCCGCCCACGTCCGCAAAGGAGTTTTTTGTTTCTATATCGAAAACGATTTTATCTGCGCCCATTTTTTAGATTTTGTTAGTTGTAAGTTGTTTGTTGTTGGTTAGCCTTGCACGTGCCTGTCCGCAACCTTCGAGGCTCCATAACTATCAGGCTTCGTTTTTGCTTCGAAATTGTTTGCTCTGATCATGCCAACAACTTCTTGAATAAGCACCTTCGTCGCCCCCACCTCACCTATGTCCGCATGAATCTCAAAATCCCAATGAAGCCCGACAGATTCTTTTTTTAAATTTTCAAGCAGCTCTTTTGCAACGTCGAGCGAAAGTAAGACTTCCTGAATAATGCGGTCGCGGAGGGTATAAAACTTACCCAAGTCCGCTCTTCTCCAGAAGTACCGGCCGCCATTCCCAACGCGGTGAACGACAACTGCCGTTACAAAGTCCGCATTATTGCCCTGCATACGAAGCGAATCGCTTCCGATAACTATTTTATATCGCGCCTCGGGCGCTACACGCATAAAGCCGATTAATTCACGGATGAGTTCATCCCTACCCACACGCAGACCAAGCGAGCTTGTAAAAAGTTGATACATGTTTTCTCTCTAGGGTAAGTCAAAGCAGGGCCCCTTGTCGAGATTGACAGACAAATTATTTTGTGATAATCTTGCAGAAGCATCAAGCTTTCGGGGAGGCGAAGAGTGCCTCCTGCGGCCGAGCAGATCTCGCCGCACACTCACGCCGGAAGCTATTGTTCAGAAGTGGGGGGTGGACCATGTGGATGTCTACAGTATACGCGCTCTTGGTGGGGTTCATGGTTGCAACGATAGTTTTTTTTAACATCGTCCTTGTCATATGTGGAGAATTGAAAAAGGAACGCGCGTTCAGAGACGCCTTCGTTGATCAGGCGATAGTGACAGAAAGACTTCGGAAACTCGCGAGATTTGCTCTTGATGCCTGCAATGCGGAGACCGAAGCTCTAGATCAAGCCCGTAAGCAGGGCCTTGATCCTGAATCTCGGGACATATACGCTCTCGAGACAAAAGAACGTGTTCGTGTCGCGAAGTTCGCCTTCTGGAAAGCGGTGGCCGAAGCGGGTGCTCTCAATTACCACGTCCCCAAGAAGATGGTGGAAGCTTTCGAGTCGCGATCGCCAGACACCGCTCGGAGCGGTATCTACGCGAAGCATTGATGGTAACAATCGGGGGTTAGGCTCTTTCTAGAGCCCAACCCCCTGATTTTTTTAGACACCCCCGCCTTAATCTATTAAAATATCAAAAGACTCGTTGCGCGCTTAGCTCGGTGGTAGAGCGATGAGTTTATTCCCTGTTTGTCTAAAAATTTAAGGTCGCTAGAATTTTTAGTAACAAACAGCAATCCCGCTTAAAGTGGGCGATTAGCTCAATGGTGGAGGACAAATCTCCCCCGGAGATTTGTCCGTTTACATTTTCTTTTAAAATTTGGACGCTTAGCTCAGTGGTAGAGCATCTCGTTTACACCGAGAGGGTCGCAGGTTCAAATCCTGCAGCGTCCACCACCGTCCAAATTTTAAAAGAAAATAAACCGAGTAGGCTGTAGGTCCGATTCCTACATCGCCCACTTTGTGCGGGACACACTAGTAGGCCCGGGGTTCGATCCCTCGAGCGCGCACAAGAGACGAGAATACGGGCGCATAGCTCAACGGCAGAGCAGTCGTCTTATACACGACCGGTTCTAGGTTCGAATCCTAGTGCGCCCACCAATAAAATAATTTTTACCTTACCGCGACCGGCTTCAGATTATACTTTTTTATTATTTTATAAAAATCTTCCTGCTCCAGAGTTTCTTTCGTAATAAGCGTATGTGCGATGTCGTCAAGAATCTTTCTGTGTGTCACAACAATCTTCTTTGCCGCTTGAAATGCTCTTGAGATAAAACTATTCACCTCCTCGTCAATAACCGAAGCAATGGATTCAGAATAATCTCGCTCGCTCGAAATCTCGCGACCTAAAAATATAAGCTCCTCGCGCTTTCCAAACGTGCGCGGGCCAAGCTTTTCACTCATGCCATATCGCGACACCATGTGGTGAGCGAGCTCTGTTGCTTGCCGAATGTCATTTGAAGAGCCGGTCGTTAAATCTTTAAACACCTGCGTCTCGGCGGCATATCCGCCAAAAGCAACTGCTAAGTCTGCTAAAAATTGCGTTTTGGTTTTTAGTCTTCGCTCTTCGGTGGGAAGCTTGAGCGTATAACCACCCGCCATACCACGGCTTACAATCGAAACCTTATGAACCGGATCGGCTTCTTTTAAGGCGGCGGAAACAAGTGCGTGGCCTGCTTCGTGATAAGCCGTGATCTTCTTTTCTTTTTCTGAAATTATGCGGCTTCTCCTTTCGGGGCCAAGCATCACTTTTTCGATTGAGTTAAAGAAATCGTCTTGGCGCACGATTTTTCTCCCTTCTCGAACCGCAAGAATCGCCGCTTCGTTAACGAGGTTCGCGAGATCCGCTCCCGAAAATCCCGGAGTTCTAACCGCAACTTTTTTTAAATCGACGGCTGAATCAAGCGGCTTCCCCTTCCCATGAATTTTCAAAATTTCCTCGCGATCATGCATGTCCGGCATGTCAAGCACTACGCGCCTGTCAAACCGACCGGGCCGAAGGAGTGCTGGGTCAAGAACGTCGGGTCTGTTCGTTGCCGCAATCACGATAACATTCGTATCCCGATCAAATCCGTCCATCTCAACTAAAATCTGGTTTAGAGTTTGCTCGCGCTCATCGTGACCGCCGCCAACGCCCGCGCCACGCTCGCGACCAACCGCATCAATTTCATCAATAAAGATAATTGAAGGAGCGGTTTTTTTAGCAACTTGAAAAAGATCGCGAACGCGCGATGCGCCGACCCCAACAAACATCTCAACAAATTCAGAAGCCGACATGTGGAAGAATGGCGCATTTGATTCGCCCGCAACTGCGCGTGCCATAAGAGTTTTCCCCGTACCTGGTTGACCCATCAAAAGAACGCCGCGAGGAATACGCGCTCCGATATCTAAAAACTTTTTTGAGTGCTTCAGAAAATCAACAACCTCTTGGAGTTCTTCTTTAGATTCTTTTAGCCCCGCAACGTCTTTAAAGGTCACTTTATCCTTGGATGGCGCGAAAAGTCTGATGTTCGCTTTTCCAAATGAAAATGCTTGGTTCACGCCGGTTTTCGCTTGTCTAAAAATCCACCAGAAAATAACAACCATTACTATAATTGGTAAAAGCGTAGGCACAAGAATACCGAGCCAATACTTCGCTCCGCCGGGCTCAATTACTTTAAGTTCCGTTGCTTGGAGTTTTACCGCGTCCACTCCAAGATTTTTAAAAGTTTCGGTAACTCCTATTTCCGCCTCTTTGTGCGAAACGCCTCTTGTGTCGTCTTTAAAGGTAACGGCAATGCTATCCCCCGAGACCTCGATTGTTTTTACCTCGCCAGCATTGATTTTTTGTACAAGTTCGTTAATCGTGAGCTCCTTTGATTTTGTGGTCTCCGATGCAAGAAGCCCTGAAAAAAGCAGTGTAATAAAAAAAAGCACTGCGACAACCCAGAAAATATTTTTTGTGAAGATTTTCATCCCGTTAGAGATAGGAAACTAAAAAGTTTCCGCATATCCGACACAAGACCTTTGTAAGTAATTTATTGTTGCTTTGTAGCTTTTTCATAAAGAAATAGATGGGTAATTTCTAACGGGATTCATCCTGTTATTGTTTTTGTAATATTATTATGAAGAAAATTTCGAAATCGTCAATTTTTTAAAAGTGTTCGGCTTAATATAGAAATACTACGGGCCTGGTGGTTGTAACGCCACCAGGCCCTTTTGATCACACAGTTCTGAATTATTCCGGGTCACGCGCTGTGTATTCGCGTGACCACAAGTTGCGATCCGAAGCTTGAGGCGGAAGAGTTACTCCGCCGCGGCCTCGGTCGAGCCGGTCGACGTCGCCTCGGGGGCTTCGCCTTCCTCCTGCTCCGGCGCCCCGCTCGGCGTCGGTTCCTCGTCCATCTCCGGAACCTGGCTCATCGCGTGCCCCAGGAACCGGACGACCTCGCGAAGGCTCTTCAGCCGCCCACCCGTTACTGCGTAGACGGTCTTGAGGTCGGGCTCGACGTGGATCTCCTTTTGGATCCCGTCTTCGACGAGGCCGAGGTAGACCTTCATCGTGTGCTCGAGAGCAGAGCGGTCGGGCATGAGGAAGGTGACCTCGCACTCGCCGACGACTCTCGCGAAAACATCGCCCCCAACCGGTCGGTCGGGCTGGCCGTTCCTGCCCGGCACCTTCCACGGGTTCTCCGCGTTCACGCCCGTGAGACGGACGACGGCACCCTCGGTGCCTTCCCAGATGTCGTCGAGGGTGTACCCCTTCGACATCTTGAGGAGGTTGTCGAGGACTTCCTTCCGCTTGTCGCGGTCGGCGCCGATCCGACGGATCAGGTCGTAGAGCTCGCTCTCGATGAAGTTCGCCTCGAGGAGCCCTTCCTTGCCGGCTTCGCCCTCGAACCACCGCTTCCGGAAGTAATGCGTGGTGTTCCCCTGCGGGCTGTAGTCGTGGACCACGAAGACGTGGCGCGACCGCTCGGGCGAGAGACGCTTCCGCTCCTTCTTCGCTTCCTTCTGCTCGTCGATCGCGGTCTGGCCGCGAGCGGCGTCGATCTTCTCGAAGGAGCCGCGCTCTTCCGCCTTGCGGAGGAAGTAGTGCGTGCTCTTCCAAGAGAGCGGAGCGTGACGCATCTTCGCGCCGAGCTCGACCAACTCCTTCTTCTCGAAGCCGGCGAGGACGCCGTCCATCTTGGCCGTGGCCTCGGTGAGGTAGCCTCCGAGATCCTTCTCCTCCTCCTCGTTCCCCTCCGCGCGACGGATTTCCTTCTCGATCGTCGCGATCAGCTCCTGGCAGGAGCTCACCATCTCGATCTGCGCCGAGATGTCAAGCTCGTCACTCTGGGTTGCCCCGAGAGCGGTCGCCTGACGCCGCTTCGTGACCTTCTCCGTCTTCGCGCGATTCGCTTTCTCGACGCGGTCGCGGTTCTTCTTCTCGAGGCGCTTACGAACCGCCTCTACGTTGGCCTCGATATCGGCCAGAGTCACTTCGGTCATACGTCCTCCTTGAAGAGTGGGTTGGAAAACTCCGATCTCCCTCTTGAAGCTGCCTTATCGAAAACCATCATTACTGTCGGCATGATACGAGAGAGTGCACTACTCAAAAACTCTAAACTGTAAACTTTTTATCCTTAAACAATTTCAAGCAATGCACTCCCTCGTATCTTTATATTTAACGTTCTACTCGCCATTGTACGTGATAACGCTAGAAATGTCAACCCCCCATAAGATTCTATGGGGGGTGAGATTATAACGATTACGTCTTGATTGATTCGCCACGATACGAGTCGATATTTCCAACTTGGAGACCAACCTCGCTCAAGCGTCGTCTTAAGGCACGCTTTGCGCGAGAAACTCCGTGGACCGGGTAGGTGCGCCTCGCGTCAAACCATCTCGCAATTGAGACAAGCTGGTCGGCTCCAGCGTGAGCCGAGAGACCTTCGAGTCGAAGTACGTCTGCCTTAACCCGAACACTCTCGCCATTCGCAAAAAAAAGCGTTCCGCCTTGTTCGATCTTCTCGAGCGCCGCACCAGGCGTTCCTTCAAACTGGTAGTTGCAAAGAATCACAGTGTTTCTCTGGTCGGGCAGAATTTTCTTTGCCCACTCGGCAGATTTTCCGCCCTGAAGACTTCCGGCGCTCGCAACGATGAGATATGGCCTTGGATCCTGAAGTATCTTATTCCGAAACTCGCCGTCGATTGAGCTCGAGAGGTGGAAAACCTTTTCCGAGAGATCGTCAGAAATCGGAATCTCGTGGGAAGACCAACACGTCTTTTGAGGATCCGAGAAGATCCGCCACGCCTCGGTTGCCATCGGGCTGTCGAGATAGACTTTACCGTTTTTCATTCGCGAAACCTGATCTATCAGAACCTCTTGAGCGCGACCGATAGCGAGCGCGACCTCGAGAACCTTGCCGCCTCTCGCGAAAGTTTCGCGAACCGCCTGACGAGCTTTTCTCGCTTCTTTTTCCCGAGACGGAACGTTTCTGTCCCCGAGCGTTGACTCGATAAACAAAGTGTTGATTTGTCCGCCGCGAAGAGTGCGAAGCATGGGAAGCACGTCCTCCTCCGACATTCCCTTCAAAATAGGAGTGTCTTCGGTTGAAGCGTCTCCCGTGAAAGCCGCGGCTCCGTCTGCGTCCTCGATTACAACAAATGCGGCGCCGATCATATGACCGGCTGGGCCAAGATAGACGCGAACATCGCGCATGAGATTGATCCATCCCGGCTCATCAACAATAATGGCCGAGTGTTTCATGCTTTCGTACATGCTAGAGCTGTAGGGAACAAGGCCAGGAAAGTGTTTGTCGGTCATGATCTTAGAGTGATCAGACCAAGCAACTCGACCAATCTCTAACGTCGGTCGAGTGAGAATAAGTTTCGCATTCGGATACTTCTTCATGACGAGAGGGATGCCACCGGCGTGATCCATGTGCATGTGAGAGAGAATCACGTAGTGAGGTGGCTCGTGGGGGTACGAAGGAAGAATCGGGCGCTCCTTCATCACACCATTTTCTTTGTCGAAGAAACGCTCCTGCGCCATTCCGAAATCAACAAGTATGCGAACGCCACTATTCGTCTCAAAGAGCAATCCTGAAGGATCGATCGAGTGCTTCAAATGTCCGCCCGAGGGAGCTAAACGATAGACACGCACCAGCAACTCCTTTCGTTGCAGAGAAGGTGGAAGGATTAGTTGCACTTCTTTTCTCGTTTCTTTTTGAGAAACGAACCGCCCATCTCTGAAGCTAATCAACTCGAGATGTGCGGGTTTGTTAATACTGCTAAGTGCAATTTTATACCAAATTATTATTTATGTCAAATCTGGATCATTGTGAGTAGGGGGGTAAAAAATTAATAGGGAGAGCTTGCGCTCTCCCTATAAGTTTTTATCTATGCGTCTCTAGCGTGCCGGGTAATAGGTCTCGTTGAATACCTCTCTCACGATTTCCGGAACCTCGTGATCGGTAACCGCGAATGAGACGCATTCGAGCTTCACCTCACGAACGCCCCACAAGCTCTGGATCCGAATCAGTCTCGACTGAGGAATGAGCCCGCCGGAACTCGAGACGACGCCAACCCAGACAGGCTCGAAAATCCACGGTTTGTGCCCAAGGTTTTCTAGAAGGTCTTTGGGCAGTTCTGACATCGGATGAAAATCGGCAATCGGACCCATAAGCGTCGGGTTCTTCTGTTCGAACTTGTCGCTAAAGAGATGCGGCCTTCCAAAACCAAAGATGGGTGGACTCTGACGTCGGATGCGAGCCTCTTCGAGCTCGGAAACGCGGGCACAAAAAGCGCGGGTTAGGGGAAGGATCTGCGCCGTCCAATCGAATTTCTGAAAAGGGATCCCGAGCGAGGAGGTTGTGCTAGAGAGAAATTGCAGAGAGGAAGAGAAGTTGAGTAGCTTGAAATCTTCCTCCGCCCTCTCTTCATCGTCGTCAATAAAATAAAACTTGATCGAGGGTGGGGTTTCCGGATTTTTTGGGCGTTCCTGCTTATGGACGCAACCATCAAACCACTTCATCCCACTTAATTTATCGAGCAGTTCCTGTCCCCGAAATACGGCCGCGAGAGAAAATCGAAGCCCGATATTTTCGAAGGGTTGGAAGAAACGAAGGTCGTAGATAGAAAGCTCTCTTAGAGAGCCCTGCGTGTTTCTTGCGCTCACGCACCCTCCCTTTTCTTGAGGTTCGGCATCCGCTACCCCTACTAATCACCAACGAACTAATCAAGATTCTACAAGATAAATAACGTAATGTCAAATTTTCTATAAGACCTTTCGCAGACCTTGGCTTTGTGAAATAATTGCTTCTATGGTGATGGATCCCGTTAGAGATTACCCGTCTACATTTTATGCTTAAACTACCAAACAACATTAAACTAATAATAAAGGTCTTATGTTCGCAAAACGGAAACGCTAGCGTTTCCTATCTCTAACGGGATGGAAAACAATCGAGCGAAGGTTTATATCGACGGGGCTAATATGCTCTACTCCCAAAAAAAGATGGGGTGGAATATTAATTGGGAGAAGTTGCGCGATTACATGCGAGAGGCGTGGGATGTTCTTGAGATTCGTTACTACACGGGAATTCGCGAAGATGACGATAAGATGAAGGGATTCTTAAAATACTTGGCGCATCTGGATTTTGTGCCCGTTACAAAGGCCTTGAAAATAATTAAGATTGGACCAGAACACCCGCTTTACAAAATTCACAACTATCGCGAAATGCATAAATCAAATTTTGACGTCGAGATGACAACCGACGTCCTCACAGAACTTCTTGTGGGCCCAGACAACCCCGACCACATTAAAGAAGTGGTTTTGATGACGGGGGATAGTGATTTTAAGTATTTAATAAATGTTTTGCGGAAGTTTGGCGTGGGAACGTCTGTGATTGCTTCAAAATCAACGCTCTCGTGGGAGCTTAAGTTTGCGGCAGCGAAACTGATCAAGCTTGAGGATATAAAAGAAAAGATAGAGAAAGCTCTGCCATAGAAGACTTGAGTTGGGGTAAAATAGAAATCGGTAGGTTTTTCCGCTTTCGGCGGAAAAACCTAAACCCGCCTTTTCAGGCGGGCCTAGTACTGTAAAAGTAATTTCATTATAGCAGAAAGAGGGTTGGTGTCAACCCTATTGGCCGAAGCCAGAAGATGCTGGCCATGATTTAATAAAATTTCATTATAAAAAGAGTAGCGGCGCGAATCCAAAGATTAGGATTCGCGCCGCTCTGATGCCTGGCTGATGCGCCGATCTTCTACCTCCGCCCTCGCGCAGAGTCCTGACCGGCGTTCGAGATCGTGGTATCACCCTCACTCGTGAGGGGAGAGTAAGCGACGATGCGCCGCTCTCTCCCAACCTCGACAACCACGAACTCGGTTGGCGGACACTTGCCGCTCACCTTGACCGCGAGCTCATCTCCCGATCCGTCCGTCACAAGAAGAACGGGAGGTCCCTTGGTGTCGGTGTCTCGTTGAGGATCGCACGCGGCAACTCTGTAGGGCACGCCGATCTTGAGGCGTCCCTCGGGAGCGATTTCTCCGAAGCCCTTCTCGTAAACACCAAGGCCTCCGACGAAGAGCGCGATCAGTCCCAAGAAGAAAAAGAAGGCGCCCGCGCCGGATTCGTCCCTTTCGAAAAATCCTCCCGCAAACACGAGAAGAACCACAGCAGCGAGAATAAACACGATCCACATCATACAAACCTCCTTCAAGACGGGTTGGTTTTTTGTGAGGAAAGGAGAGTTCCTAACCTCGATGATCTATTAGCAACCTTATCACGCCAAACCAGAAAAGTCAATCCCCACACCTATGTATAGGTGTGGGGATTATTTCTGAAGTTTTAATACAATTCTTTTTTCCTCTGGCTTTACGCTCTCGATTATAAATGGGTATTCCTTGCCAAGCGTTAGGTGTTTCTTCATCTCTTCCGAGCCGCCAAATGAAGTTACGTGGATCTGGCCTTGGATTTCGGAATCAAGATTCACGAGAGCACCGAATGGATTAAAGTTGTAGACGGTTCCTGTAACTTCCGCGCCTTCTTTATACTTATCGCTAGCGGTAAGCCACGGATCAGATTTAAGCACTTTAATTGAGAGCGAGATCCTGCTCTCCTTAATCTCAATAATCTTTGCCCTTACAACATCGTCAATCTTTAGAACTTCCTTGGGATTTTGCACTTCGCGCCACTCAAGCTCGGAGACGTGTACCAACCCTTCAACCGCCGGGTTATCGGTGAATTTAATAAATGCGCCAAAATCCGCCACGCCAGAGACGACTCCCTCGATCACTTGACCAACAGCATAATTTTTTACCAACTCTTTTAGAGACACTTCGTTTGCGGCGCGCTCCGAGACGATTAACTTATTATTGCGTGAATTCACGTCAATAATTCGAACCTTAATTTCTACGCCAATTAATCCTTCAAGAGTTGTATTTATAGAAGAGGGGTCTTCAAATGTGGTTTTGGGCAAACGATCTTGCGCTACTTGCGAAGTCGGCAAAAACCCCGAGAGCCCCAAAACATCGCCAATCAACCCGCCACGATTAAATTTCACGGGCTTAAAGGAAATAATTTCTTCACGATCTTTAAGCTCGGTCGCTTCGTTCCAAGCTTTTTGTTTATCCGCCTCTGAAATCGAAAGCTCAATCATGCCCTCTTCGTTATCAATCATAATCACCTTTGCGGTGATCGGATCGCCCTCATTTAGACTCCTGATCGAATCTCCCGCATTTTGAAGTTCGCTTCTATATATAATGCCGGTGCCGTGACGACCAAGATCAATAAGAACCCGACGCGAGCTCTTCTTTAAAATGTGCCCTTCGGCTAAATCTCCGGGGCGCAAAAATGAAGCGATCGTCGGGTCAGCTTTTAAGATGTCGGAAACAAGATTTGTGTATTGTCGGGTGTATTGCATAAAAATTAACCAATAACTTATAACATGTAACTTATAACAAAGGGGGGTAAAATGCAAGAATGATTGAAAATCGGTTTGGGTTGCGATAGAATGTTTATGCGTTACTAGGCGTATTCTTTAAAGTTTCTTACATGGTCCTAACTTACCAAGGCGAAAACTACTTCAAGATTCAATCAGGCAACTTTACCGTTCTTCTAGACCCGGGAAACCAGCGCTCTTTTAAGGGGGCGAATTTTATTTTGAACACTGTTTCCCCACCGCTTACTGAAAATCCGGAAGAGACCGGCGGGCCGGTCTGGATTCAAAACCAAGGCGAGTATGAGGTGGGCGGAGTTGAGGTTCGCGGCATGAGTTTAGGCGTAAGCAAGGGGCCAGGCGATAAAGATAAAGAAAAGACCGCGTACAAAATCGTAATCGATGAGATTACTATCGGCGTCTTGGGGTACGTTTCAAAAACCCCGAACGAATCAGTAATGGAAGCTTTGGGTGGCGTTGATCTCCTTATACTCCCCGCTGGTAGCAAGCCAATCATTGGAAGCAAAGAGGCAGCGACACTGATAAAATCGCTTTCGCCAAAAATGGTTGTTCTTGCGCCCATTGGTAACCCCAAGGAATTGCTTCGCGAGCTTGATGAAGATAAGGTGACGCCAGAAGAAAAACTCACATTGAAGAAAAAGGATTTTGTTGGCAAAGAAATTGAGGTCCACGTACTAAAACCTTAAAACAGAAAGGCAAAAACCGATGTTTAAAAAAGCGCGTATATTTATAAAAGACCTTAGGCGGTCGGATGATCTAAGAAAAAAACGATGGCTTTGGAGTAGCGCCATAATTACCATGATAATCGTGATTGGTCTCTGGGCAATTTATATAAATCTGGTCTTACCAAAAAATGAAAATAAAAACGAGCCCGCAAGCGCCGCGGCAAGTAGTGATTCATTTTTAGAAGTTTTTGGAAAAGGGTTTAAGGTGGTTGTTTCAGATCTTCAAGAAAAAAAGCGACTTCTTGCAAGCGACCTAAGCCAGAGCCTGGAAACTTTTAGAGCGGATGCGCAAAAAACAAATAATTTAGAAATTAAAAAAGAATCACCAAGCCTTTTTTTTAAAGAAATGGAATCAATCCCTAAAGGATCGTTTGGGGTAGCGCGAACTAGATAGCTCAAATAATCTACATGGAGGAGCAAAAGAAGGATCAAATTAAAGACATTGAAATTACAAAAGAACTCCGCGAGTCTTATTTGGATTACGCGATGTCGGTCATCGTCTCGCGCGCGCTCCCTGATGTGCGCGACGGTTTAAAGCCCGTTCAGCGCCGAATTTTGTGGGCCATGTGGGATATGGGGCTCACCCATAATGCGAAGTTTAAAAAATCAGCAAACGTCGTTGGCGAGGTGCTTGGTAAATATCACCCGCACGGCGACTCCGCCGTCTATGATGCGCTTGCTCGTATGGCTCAAGATTTTTCACTCCGCTACACACTAATTGATGGACAGGGAAACTGGGGCTCTATCGATGGAGATGCGCCGGCCGCGATGCGTTACACGGAAGCAAGACTCTCAAAAATAGCGGAAGAGTTAATGCTAGACATCGAAAAAGAAACCGTTGATTGGGTTCCAAATTACGATGGCTCGCGAGTAGAACCGAAATATCTTCCCGCAAAACTTCCTGGGCTTCTATTAAATGGTACCGTTGGAATCGCTGTCGGCATGGCAACCTCAATTCCACCGCATAACTTGGGAGAAATCGTTGATGCGATAAGTCACTTAAGCGAAAATCCGGAAGCGAGCGTAAAAGACTTGATGAAATTTATTCCGGGGCCAGACTTTCCAACGGGTGGCGTCATCTATAATGCAAAGTCAATGGAAGAGGCGTATAGAACTGGAAAAGGTTCAATCGTGATGCGCGCCGTTGCCGAGGTTGAGGAGTACAAAAAGGGTGGCTTCCAAATAATCGTTACCGAAATTCCTTATCAAGTGAATAAGTCTGACCTGATCACCAAGATGGCCGAGCTCGTACAGGGAAAGAAGATTGAGGGCGTAAGAGATATTCGCGATGAGTCCGACCGCGATGGTCTTCGCATTGTAATCGAGCTTAAATCCGACGCAACGCCGCAGAAAATTTTAAACCAATTCTACGAATACACCGAACTTCAAAAAAACTTTTACTTCAATATGTTAGCGCTCGTAAATGGCCTCCAACCTCGAGTACTCTCACTAAAGGAAGTTCTTGAGTATTACCTCGCGCATAGAAAAGAAATGGTTAAACGGCGCACCCAGTTTGATCTGAGGCGTGCCGGAGAAAGAGCGCATATTTTAACAGGATTGGTAAAAGCGCTTTCTGTAATAGACAAGATTATATCTACAATTAAAAAATCAAAAGATCGGGACGACGCGCAAAAAAATCTTATAAAAATATTTAAGCTCACCGAGATTCAAGCAAACGCTATTCTTGAAATGAGGCTCCAAGCCTTAGCTGCGTTAGAAAGACAACGCCTTGAAGACGAATTAAAAGAAAAGAAAAAAATAATCGCAGACCTTGAAGATATTTTAAAAAAGCCGAAGCGCGTTAATCAAATGATTTTGTCCGAGCTTGCGGAGCTAAAAAAGGCCACAATATCTCCTAGAAAAACTAAAATGGTTAGAGCTGGCATTACGGAGTTCCGCGAAGAAGATCTGATCGCTGATGAAAACGCGGTAATAATGCTCACCCAGGACGGATATATAAAGCGGATTCCGCCGGCAAGTTTCCGCGCTCAAAAGCGCGGCGGAAAAGGCATTATCGGGTTAGAACTCAAAGAAGAAGATATGGTAAGTCAGTTCCTTTCAGCCTCTACACACGATAATATGCTTTTTTTCACCGACCGAGGGCGCGTGTACCAAACAAAAGTGTATGAAATACCGGTTGCGGCTCGCGCGGCAAAGGGAAAGTCAATTCATAACTTCCTAGATATTCCAGTAGCAGAAAAAGTAACCGCAGTGGTTTCTTATACCAACGAAGAGGCGGAGAATAAAAAGAAACCGGGGTATCTCGTGATGGCGACAGCGAAAGGAATAGTTAAACGCACGCTACTCTCTGATTTTTCAAACGTGAGGCGGAGTGGCATTATTGCTTTAAAATTAAAACCGGACGACATGTTGCGCTTCGCGGAGCATTCTGCGGGAAACGACCAGATTATTCTTGTTACAAACCAAGGTCAGGCAATTCGTTTTAAAGAAAAAGATATTCGAGAAATGGGTCGCGCCGCATCCGGTATTTCTGCGATTCGTTTAAGAAAAGAGGATCTCGTTGCCGGCCTTGATATAATTAAAGAAGAGGAAGAGGATCCTAAAAAATTGAGAATCCTTACGGTTATGGCGCATGGTTTTGCGAAGCAAACCCCGCTTAAAGATTACAAACTGCAAAGGCGTGGGGGATCTGGAATCAAAACCGCAAAAGTCACTTCAAAAACTGGCATTGTGATATCAGCAAATATTGTAACCGATGACGTCGAGGAAGTTCTCGCATTCTCTTCAAGGGGTCAAGCTTTGAAAACAAAATTGTCCAACATTCGCGTCGCGAGCCGCGCGACACAGGGCGTACGAATTATGGATCTTGAAGCAACGGACTCGCTTGTTGGTATTATTTGCTTATAGTCTTTGACAATTTTGGAATCTATCCTCGAACGTTCATTTTATGAATCCCGTTAGAGGCCCTGCCTACCGGCAGGCAGGCGCGATTGGCTCTGCTAAATAATAAAAGGCTAACCAAAATGAATAATCATTAACACAACCAAAATCAGCAGATACGCCTAGATCGCGATCTGCTTCTAACGGGATGAATTTAACTAAAAATCAAACAATTGTGGTACTTGTCGCGATTGGTGTCGTGCTTCTTACGCTTCTCGTATTTTTAGGAATTGTCCCGGGTCTCAAAAGTGCTAAAGAACAGGCAACTAAATTAAAAGGTGAGCTTTCGTTTTGGGGTATATCTGACCCGGGATCAGCGTATCAGGGCGCACTCGATGCATTTAAGAGAAAATATCCCAATATCACGATTCATTACCGGCAATTTAATGATCCTGAAGAATATAGAAAAACACTTCTTGATGCTTTGGCTGCCGGCACGGGTCCTGATATTTTTATGATTCACAACAACGATCTTTATCGGGACTCAAATAAAATTGTTCCGGCGCCCTTCGCTCAACTTTCTCTTCTCGATCTTAAAAATAAATTTCCTCAAGTTGTAGAACAGGATTTTGCGCCACAGGGGGTGGTCTACGCCCTTCCGCTCTCGATTGATACTCTCGCCTTGATTTACAATCACGACTTACTTGATGCCGCCGCAACTCCGGTGCCGGACTCATGGGACAAATTTCTTGACTCAATTCCACGTCTCGTAAAATTAAGCTCCGGGAAAAACATTGACGTGGCGGCCTCCGCAATTGGCGGATCAACAAAAACCATTGATACCGCGACCGATATTTTGGGACTTCTCATGCTACAGTCCGGCACTGCGATGACGAGCGCAAATTTCGAGAGAGCGACACTCGCGTCCAAGGAGGGCGTCTCCGCATTTTCTTTTTACACGCAATTTGCGGACCCAAAAAAAACTTCTTACACGTGGAGCGATGCGATGCCTAATTATCTCGATGCTTTTGCGAGAGAAAAAGTTGTGATGATTATTGATTACGCCTCGACAATCGCGCAGATTAAGTTCAGAAATAATTTTCTAAACGTTGCGGTTGCGCCGGCGCCTCAACTTATAGGAACCACAAAACCGGTTGCATATCCAAGCTATTACGGCTATGCCGTTTCACGCCAGACGAAGCGGCCTGATATTGTCTGGGATTTTATTATTGGAATGACGACCTCGCGAGACGTAGCAAGTGGATACATCGCTCTAACTCATCGGCCGCCAGCGCTTCGAGAGCTCATAGACGCTTACCTGGGCGACGCGGAGCTCGGAGTTTTTGCGCGACAAGCGCTTATTGCGCGAAGTTGGGCGCAAGTTGATCGAGGCACGATTACAAAAATATTAAGCGACGCAATTAGCGCTGTGATTCAAGGAAACTCGACGCCCGAGAAGGCTCTAAACGAGGCGCAAAATTCAATAAGCGAACTTATGGCAAAAAGAGTATTCTAAATATAATGAATCCCGTTAGAGATTACCCATCTACATTCTATGTTTAAACTACCAAACAATATTAAAAGAATTACAAAGGTCTTGTCTTCGCAAAACGGAAACGCAAGCGTTTCCTATCTCTAACGGGATGAAGAAAATTCTAGGTGCTGGAATTTTTGCTATTATGCTTTTTATAATTGGAGTCTCGAGCGCATCCGCGACTGTTTTCGATATTTGGGCTGGAACGGGCTCCGGCGGAGCAACTTGTAATGTGGGAGGTCCGTGCACTTTCTGTGATGCCTTGAAAGTCATTTCGAATATAATAAATTCTCTCATGTTTATTGTTTTTCCGCTTGCGATCTTAATGATCGTCTATGGTGCGATTCGGCTTATGATGGCGGGCGGATCGGACGAGGCCGTAAAAACAGGAAAGGACGCTGTAACGAACGCGGTAATTGGAATTGTGATCGCGCTCGCCTCTTGGATTATTATTAACGAAGTGCTTCATATACTAACCGGTCGGGCCGACTTCCCTTG
>Ga0209515_10000740_pt1 | contig 57587 bp, 60 predicted proteins | sample Subgroupgradi54m_FD_187454 | JGI IMG/M metagenome (GOLD analysis project Ga0209515, IMG submission 187454) | Subsurface groundwater microbial communities from S. Glens Falls, New York, USA - GMW60B uncontaminated upgradient, 5.4 m (SPAdes)... ... | reverse complement strand
TCTTTTTTTCTGTACTGTTCGAGGCAGGGCAGAAACGTTTGTTTCTGTGGACGAACAAAAATTCAACCAAATAGGTGAACTATGAAAGTGATGCTTGTTGGTAGTGGCGGTAGAGAGCACGGAGTGGCCTCGAAACTAGCCGAATCTCCATTTGTAAGCGATATGCTGGCTGTGCCAGGCAATTCTGGTATTGCCGAAGAACAGCTTCAAAATGGCCGTTACGTTCAGTGTAAGGAAGTGCTGGATTTAAAACCGGAAACACTTCTGGCTATGGCAAGGGTGTTCAAACCCGATCTCACCGTTATTGGGCCTGAAGCACCTCTGGTTGCCGGAGTCGTTGATCTTTTTGAAGCCGTGGGTTTTAAAATTGTCGGCCCCAATAAAAAGGCCGCCCAGTTCGAAGGTTCCAAAGCCTTTACCCAACTGTTCATGGAAAAGTACGGTATACCATGTCCTCGAGGAATTGTCGCTTCAACTTTTAGCGAGGCTCATTTTGCCGCTGCGGATACGTTTGGCAATCGTGCCGTACTGAAAGCTGACGGTTTGGCTTCGGGCAAGGGAGCGTTTCCTTGCGAGAACGCTACAGAGTGTATGGTCGCTGCGCACCGCATTCTTGAAAAGCGCGAATTTGGCGAGGAGGCTTGCCGAAAGGCGGTCGTTCAAGAATTTCTTGACGGCGAGGAGGCTTCCATGCACTTTCTCTGTGACGGTGTAAACGCTGTGCTTTTCCAGAGCTCCAAGGATCATAAACGACTTACGGCTCATTGGAAAAGTCCAATGACCGGTGGTATGGGAGTAATATCCCCTGTGCCGAACCTCGACTCTCGAATCTTCGAGGAAGAAGCACAGACAATCATCCTGCCTTTTCTTGACGGTTGCGCTAAAGAAGGAATCGACTACCGCGGGATTTTATATCCTGGTGTTATGCGCACTAAAGAGGGGATTAAAGTTCTTGAGTTCAATTGCCGCCTTGGTGACCCGGAAACGGCAAGCTATCTGACGCGTCTTGAGAAAGATCTCTTCGAATTGCTTTTGGCTTCAACGGAGCGTGGCGGTTTGAAGGGGAAGACGCTCGTCTGGAAACCGGAAACGGCACTCACCGTTGTTCTCGCTGCTCGTGGCTATCCGGAAAATCCTGGAAAGGGAATGCTTATCACTGGTATTGATGAAGCAAACAAAGTACCCGGAGTTAAAGTTTTTCATTCCGGCACTAAACGCATCGGTACTGAACTTAGGGTAAACGGCGGCCGAGTGCTTGAGATTACGGCTCTTGGCTCTGATCTTAAGGAAGCTCAAAGTCGTGCACGCGAGGCCATTGAGCGTATTTATTTCGAAGGAATGCAATACCGTTCCGATCTTCTCGGAATGTAATTGGATAAAATAAGACAGCACAAAGATCGGTCAAAAACCGGTCTTTTTTATTTTCAAACGGAGCGAGTGAGCCCCGATGACCATCGGGGCGCAAGACCTTGAGCGCTTTGTCTTCAAAGGGTGAAAGGTGTACCGCCCCTGTAAGGGGAAATGAAAGTGTCTTCACTTTCATTTCCGAGCGAAGTGCAGAAAACAAAGAATACTCCGTAGCTTGCTACGAGGTAAGAGCCGAGTCTTCGAGCGGAGGCTTCGGGGGTCCGTCATGCCTCGGAGTCAATACTTCTTTATTGGATGCAGACTGATGCCGACTTAACGCGGACCCTCGTGGACTACTATTTGGAAACTTCGGTTGTGTATATTTTTCAGCCTTACTTTTGTGTCAAAATAATTTTTCTTGTGGTGGTTCTTCTTTTTTCTTTACTTCAGGACGAGGAGGGATGGCTACAGGTTCGTTCAAATATTTTCCGGAAACAATGTCCGGTAGTTTTTTAAAACTTTTGCGTAAATCGTCCATAACGGCCGTGGCACGCAGTGCTGCGGCTGGGTGATAGAGTGGCACAATTAAACGGCCATCTATCTCGAAGACTTTACCTTGATCTCGTGAAATTTTTGCGAAAGGCAGAAAATAATTCATAGAGAAGCGGCCAAGCGGAGCAATGACTCGTGGATTTAAAATTTCAATTTGTCTCGTGAGAAATGGTTTATAACTTTCAATTTCTTCAGGGCTAGGATCACGATTGTTTGGCGGCCGACGCTTCACAATATTTGAAATGTAGACATCTTCACGTCTCCAGCCAATTTCTTGAATCAGTTTATCCAAGAGTTGTCCTGCTCGTCCTACGAAGGGTCGCTTGAGCCGGTCTTCAGTTTCGCCTGGAGCTTCACCGATAAACATCACTTCTGAATTAATATTGCCTTCACCAAAAACCAAGTTGGCTTCGCCTTTTAAAGGAAGATCAGCAGTTTCGAGCTCTGTTTTCAGTTTCTCGAGCGCTTCATTTTTGTTCATGTCTTTATTTTATCACAAAATAAGTTATCATTGCTGGATGAGCAATAAAACGACAGGATTACGTACGTGGATTGAGATTGACCGTAAGGCCATAAAAAATAATGTGGCAGCATTTCGAAAGCATATACAACCGTTAACTAAATTGATGGCGGTGGTAAAGTCGAATGCGTATGGTCATGGCCTAATTGATTTTGCCTTTGAAATGGAAAGGCTGGGAGCAGATTTTTTGGGCGTGGATTCTGTTGTCGAGGGTTTGGCCTTGCGTCGGCAGGGCATTAAGATTCCCATTCTGATACTAGGCTACACATTACCGGAGCGGTTGAAAGAAGCGGCCGAAGCACATCTTTCGATTACTGTCAGTACTTTTGAGACCCTTGCAGTACTTCAAAAAATGAAATGGCTAGAGTTGCCTAAAATTCATATCAAAATTGATAGCGGCATGCACCGGCAAGGTTTTTTGGAAAAAGATCTTAAAAAAGTTTTAAAGATAAGCAAAGAGGGCAATGGCCGATACTTTATTCTGGAAGGACTCTTCACGCATCTTGCGGCGGCGAAAAATCCTGCCTTTCCCTACTCCTCCAAACATCAACTGGCAATTTTTAATCAGTGGGTTTCGCTTTTCAAAAAAATTAGGCCCAAACCGATTTTCCATGCTTCTGCCACTGGCGGAACCATTCTCTTTCCAGACAGTCATTTTGATATGGTGCGAGTTGGTATTGGCTTGTATGGCCTCTGGCCGGCGTCTGAAGTGGAAGCTTTTGCTAAAGATTGGATGAAATTAAAACCAGCACTCTCATGGCATACGGTGATAGGAGAGATAAAATATCTACCGCGGCGATCGAAAGTGGGCTACGACTTTACTGAAGCCCTTGCATTTGATTCTACTGTAGCGATTTGTCCTGTCGGATATTGGCACGGCTTGCCGCGTGCGCTCTCGAGCATTGGCCGAGTGCTTGTGAATGGTAAACGAGCCCGTATAGTCGGTAGAGTTTCCATGGATATGATTGTTATTGACGTGAGCAGTTGCGGCAAAGTCCGTGTCGGAGATGAAGTGGTACTGATTGGGCGGCAAGGCAAGGAGGAGGTCCGAGCGATAGAAATGGCGGCGCTTGCTGACACTTCTCACTATGAAATTGTGACAAGGCTCAATCCGCTTATTAAGAAGATATACCAATGACCTTGTGTTTCGGACTGTCTTAGGGTATAGTGTCGCTTCATTATCGTAAATACTATGTCGCAGGAAAGACTTATCAAATTGGTATGCAGTAAGTGCAAACGCGTAAACTACTGGTCATCTAAAAATAAGAAAAAAGTCGAGCGTAAAATTGAGCTCGAGAAATTTTGTAATTGGTGTCGGAAGAGGACTGTTCATAAAGAAGCTAAGAAATAAAAACCGCCGCGAGCGGTTTTATTTCTACTCGCTTTCTACGTTCGCTGCTTTTTTCAGTCGTATAGCTGTTTGGAGACTTGCCACAAAAATAATGCTAATGCCTATATAAAGAAAAACTGTAGCGAGGACTAATAGAATTGAATTGTTGCCAATATACATGTATCCACCGCCGATGCCGGTTGTAAGAAAAGTGAAAATAAGCGCCATGGTATTTGTAAACGAGAATGTTATGAGTTTTTTCACATGGTGTCCAAGAAGCAATAGGTTTAGAGTGAAAGCTGTACAGATAAATAGAAGCATGAACCATGACTCGATCCGGCTAAATTGCCAATGAATAACGTGAGAGGCGTCAAGATAAGAAGCTGGAGGCATCATAATAAGTAGACCAGCAATAATGGTTATAGAGAGATACAGTAGATATTTGCTGATCACGAAATTTTTATAGGAAAATCGTGTATAGAGCGGAATTAGCAAAAAGTGTCCAAAACCTATTGCATTGAGAATGGTTGCCACAATAACGCCCGCAACCAGCAGTGCACTATTGGATCCCCAAAAAACACTCGGTATGCTATAAAAAGCAAAACCGAAGCTTAATGCCAGAGCGGCCAACCAATAGTGGTAATTGACCGTATTTTTTTTGTCCCTTCGATATTCAACGAATCGCCGATAGCTAAAATAGCCGAGCATGGCGGCACAGCAGAGAAGAAGCATGCCCATGAAAGAAAGAATCATAAAACTTTAATGTGCAATAAATGTTTCAAGTTCTCCTGTTCCGCGAATAGGAAGTTTTATCATTACGGTTGTGCCTTTGCCGATCGCACTTTCTAGAAGAATCTCACCGTGGTGATTGGTAATGATGTCCTTGGTGACATAGAGGCCGAGACCTGTTCCTTCGGTGTTCATTGTAAAAGCTTTTTGTCCACGACTAAAACGCTCAAAAAGATGACTCTGCTCTTCCCTCGGTATACCAACTCCATCATCACGGATGGTGATATGTATGCTGTTCTCGCTACGTTCCAGTACAATCGTAATTGTTCCGCCGTCAAGACTATAATAAATCGCATTTGATATTACATTTTGTAGTGCGAAATGCAGCTGCTCTCGATTTCCCTCAAGAGTTGGAATTGCACCCATTTTATTTTCTATAGTGATTGTGGAATGTTTGCTTCGCGCGAGCAATTCTGTTTCCTGCATAATACTTTCAATCAGCGTCAGGACTTCTATCGATTCCTTTTTTGAAGTGCTATATTCTGTTTCAGCCTGAACCGTTTTTAGAAGAGTTTCAATAATTTCATTCATGATTTTGGTGGCATGAACTGCTCCTTCAAGATTTTTTTTGTCTTCCGCTTCCGTTGCGATATTCCGTTCCGTAAGCTCGTTTAATGCCCATGTGAGACCGGTCACTGGTGTACGCAGCCGATGGGTAATAGTCGTGATCAAGCGATAACGAATTTCGTCATATTCCGCCGCCTTTCGCAAAGTTTCTGAATTTTTACTGGCATTTGCTAAAATATTCTGGAAAGTGATATAGGTAGTTTCAATTTCCGGCACAGCTCGAAAAGGCAAGGAGGGTGGCAGTTTATTTTTCTTTAAGGTGTTTTTGAGAAAGAGCTGGAATTGTTCATAGGGCAGACTGAAAATACAAGTGATAAGAAGAGTTGCGAGAATACTGAAAAAAACCACAATTACTCCAGCCATAAGCCATACTTGAAGCGGAGATAAAGCAAGCGTTTCCAGAATAAGCGGCCATACCGTGAGAGTAGTCATTGAAAAGAGTGCAAAAAGAACAGTGCTCGCTATTTGAAGTCGTCTTTTCATGGGTAAGTATATTACTATTGCAATAATCCATTCTAGCACTGTTTAGAAAGTAGAAATAGCTTCTTACGCTTATAAGCGGGAACCAAGAAGCTAAGGACGAAGAGCTTATAAACCGATTGTGAGTTTTTTGTTTTTTGTATAGAATCAAGTTGTTAGGGCCTATAGTTTAGTGGTAAAATTTTCGTCTCCAAAACGAAAGTCCCAGGTTCGAGCCCTGGTGGGCCCGCCAATAGTTTTGGGAAATGCTCAATTAAATAGTTTTTACTTACCCTATTTTCTAAAGACGAAATTATCAAAAGTCACTGAACTCCGAAGGGGGGTTCGAACTTATTATGGATACAGAAGACGTTCATATTGAACCCTACAACCCAGGATGGCCTAAAAAGTTTGAAAGCGAAGCAAAATTACTGTGGGAAATTTTAAACAGCGACAATATTGTAAATATTGAACATTTTGGTAGTACGGCTGTTCCCGGACTTTCAGCAAAACCCATTATTGATATCCTTATTGGAGTTAAGTCACTTTCAGAAGCAAAAAAGTTTATTCCTATCCTTGAAAGACTCGGCTATTCCTATTGGGGGGATGACCCACGAAAAGATGGATATTATTTAGTTAAAGGGTTACCGCCCAACGGACCACGGACATTTCATATACATATTACTGAGATAGGTAGTGAAAGATGGGGGCGATTACTTTTCAGAGATTATCTTATAAAACATCCTGAGGAAGTGAGAGAATACGAAAAGTTAAAATTAAACCTGGCAGAAAAATATAAAAATGATCGAGAAGCTTACACGGAAGCAAAGGGTGAATATGTAAAGTCAGTTATGGAGAAAGCAAGAAAAGAATTCCATTAATGCTATATGGTATATAGCGAGTTGTAACGGATTGTCGGGGCAAATTGATATACTCTATATAATAGCCAAGTGTAAATCCGTTCTTGTTTGTTGGGATATTTCCGCGCTATACTTAAAGCGATTCCAAGGTGATAAATGGCCTTTTGCAATTGTTATAATGGATTATGCGCATCAAGCGCGATTTTCATGAAATACATTGTTTCAAACGAACTAAAACAGCAGGAAATACATAATAAAGAGATTACCGACATGGTGCCGTGGATTGTGCTCGATGGTTCTTTTGAACGTGTTCTTTCTTCGAATTTTAAAAAAGAAGGCAAAGAGCGGCGTAGTATTTTAGATATTGGCTGTGGTGGCGGTTCTACGCTCATCGCGGCAAAGGATTATTTCGGCACGTTTTCTGGAATCGATATTGTGGATGAACGGGCCGGGAATCTTCCAATTCGAATTGATTTTGCCAAAGTTGATCTCAATTTTGAAAAGCTGCCGTATCCGGATGCGGTTTTTGACATGGTCACGGCATTTCAAACTATCGAGCATTTGGAGAATCCTTTTTTTGTGATGCGCGAGGCAAAAAGAGTCTTGAAGTCAGGAGGAATTTTTATGATGAGTGTACCGAACCCGTACCATATTAGTTTTAAAATAAAATATCTTTTTACGTCAAATATGCCGCCGTGGACTGAAATGAATAATCATCTTACTTTTTTAACAAAAGATGTTTTTAAAAAAACCTATCTCAAAGAGTTTGATTTAGTCGAGACAATTTACCAGCGAGGCTCTATTCCATTTTGGGGTAGACTTCGTCTTATCTTGGGCAAACGGGTTGGCAAACATAAAATGGTCTTGCCGCGCTCGGAAGCGTTTGGTCGGAGAATTGGATTTGTGCTCCGAAAAAAGTAATATGAGGACCATTTTCGTTAACTTATTTTCGATTTTGGCAGTCGATAATTTTTATATTCCAGGCGGCGTCTTGGATATTCTTGTTAACAAGAAAACAAAGGATACCAAACTGGTGTTCTTGACTTCAAGGACTTTGAAAGAAAAACTTGAGCGATTTCAGAATGAGACGGTACTTATTGAAACTATTGAATCTTATCCGCCCAAAGGTCTCATCCAAAAAGTTTTTCATTTTTTCTATGCTTTTTTGATTTTTACCGGTAGTACCAAAATTTTGGCAACTTTTGGGGCTCGGGCAGACATTCCGCCGGCTGGTGGCAACCGTCATGTCTGGTTCATCAAAGCTTTTATAGCAAATACTTTTGGCAGATCACGCTTTATAAAACGAAGCGTTACGCCGTGGCTTTATAATCTCATCTTTCGTACACGACCATACAGGAGCATTTTCGATCGCCATAACCCAGATTGGGTAATGGTTCCGGGGCTTGCCTTCTACCCGGATATTGAAATTGCCGCAGAAGCCAAGCGGCGTGGTATATACACTCTCGGTATGGTTATGAATTGGGATCATTTGAACAAATACTATATTCCAATTCACGCTGATTATTTATTAGTGCAAAATGAGCCGATGAAACGTGAAGCGATTGTTTGGCATGCATATCGTGAAGAAGAGGTGTCGATTGTTGGCTTTCCGCAGTTTGATATGTACGAAAGGCCAGAAGATTTTTTATTTCCGCGAGAGACCTTTCTTCAATCCTTCGGCATTGAACGCGCTCGCAAAATTATCCTTTTTATTTCTGGTGCGGCGTACTCGAAAGATGAACCAGATATTATAAGAACGATTTCGCAATGGATTAGTGAGGGAGTATTTGGTGTAGGAGTCAAACTGTTAGTACGGCCGTACACACCGGCTCGAGATCTCGAACGGGAGAAAGAAAAATATCAAGGTCTTGAAAATGACCCTAATATTGCTTTCAACTGGCTACGCCGTTCCGATAATGTCGATAATAAAAGATATTTTATGAGTATGCTTGAGTATTCAAATGTTATCATTTCTATTTTTTCGACAACGGCTATTGAGGCGGCTATTTTCGATAAACCGACCATAACCGTTGGCTTCGATGGTTATAAAAAGAGGCCCTATCATGAATCGATTGTGCGGCTTGAGGACATGTCGCATTTTAGAAATGTCCTAGATACAGGGAGTGTTAAGGTAGTAAGAAGTTTCAGTGATCTCAAAGAAAGTCTCTTGACCTATCTTGAAAAACCGGAGAGTGATCGAGAGAAGCGAAAGCTGTTGGTCGAAAAAATGTGCTATCGGGCCGACGGTAGGGCATCAGAGAGAATTGCTGATTTTGTTTTGAAAACGTATGGAAAATAAAAACATCACAACTCGTCTTTCTTTCTTGAAGAAATTTTTAAGCGGAGAGGCCAATTTCGGCTTTTGGGATTCCATTTCAACCGGCATTGGTTTGATCAATACCTTTTTTATTATCTCCGCTCTGACTGTTTATCAATACGGTGTTTTTCAGCTTGTTCTTTCCGTCTATGCCATTTTCAATAATTTTCTGGCGCTTGGCGGCAGTGTGGTGGGGAATGATATTTTGCGTTTTATTGGAGAGGGCAAAGAAAGAGAGGCAAAGCGTTTGTTTCTCGAATATAATGGCTTGCGTTTGGTTACGGGAGTTTTGATGGCAGGATTTATTCTTTTTGGTAGTGATCTTTTGACCCGATGGTACGCTGTCGATGCTCTGCGTTATCTTCATCCACTTGCACTGCTTCTTGTCCTTGAAATTATTTTCTCTGCCTGCAAAGCATTATTGACCTATCGTTTGCACTTTAAACTCACCGCATCTCGCGCTAGTCTTTATAAAATTGCCCAGCTCGGGCTTCTTATTTTCTTTTTTGTAAGGAACACCCTGGGTGTGCGGGAGGTGATTTTTTCCATGATTTTCGGTTCGATTATTTCAACCGTTGTTTTAATCCGTCCCGCTTTAAGAACCTACAAAATATGGGATGCGGTTCCTCGAGCGCCTTACTTTGTTTTAGGGTGGGTTTTCAAGAATCACGGCAAGTGGGACATTTTTCAGCAGTTTACCTCCAAACTCACGTCAAATCTTCAGCCGTGGATCATAAAGACTTTTATCAGTACAGAAGCGGTTGCTATTTATTCCATTGCTCAGACCATCGTAGCCGCTTTTATCGGTTTTTTCCCCGTGAAGACTCTTAACACTCTTATCCCGCTTCAAGCAGACGATGAAAAAAGACTACAAAAAATCTTCCAGTTTGCTTCTAAATATTTATTCTGTTTTGCAATCGGTCTTGGAATTATCGCTGCCCTTATTACTCCACCAATCATCTATCTCCTATTTCCAAAATATATTCCCTCACTGCCATATTTCTTTGTGCTCCTGTTCTGGATGCCAATTAGCGCTTTGAGTTCGGTAGCCTCATTGTTTCTTGTTGTATTGCGGAAACAAAAATACCTTTTCTATCAAAAGGTACTTAAAGGGATCACTGTCTTGCCCATGCTTCTCTTGGTTTCCTTTATCGGGCTATGGGGGTTGGTTGCATATCAGATTGTCTTTTCTTTCCTGCTTTTCTACTCGGTATATGCCTTCTTAAGGTCTGTACCGCCGGGCTTTTACTTGCCGTGGCGTAACTTCTTTCGTTTTGATGCAGAAGACAAAGAATTCTTTAAAACCCTTTGGCAGCAAGGACGTTCGGCGATTAAGAAAAAGTTTTCGTTTTTGCCGATTTAAGAATTGAGATTGACAGATTCAAGTTGAACCGACCGGCGTTTTGATTTCCGCGCAAGGTGAGCCATATATCTGCCTAACGGAAGCAGACCGATTTTTTCCATAACTTTTTTCATTTTCTTTCTGCGCAAAAGCCGTTTGTCCGCATTTCGTATTAGTTCTTTCATTCGCTCATATTCGTTTTGAAGTGAAGGGGTTTTGTCTCCTTGTGCTATACGTTCAAATAGTCCCGCTTGAGAACTTAATTCTCGAGCGTCTTTTTGATAGGCGATAGGGGCTAGGCCGGCTTTATGAAGGTAGTGAATAAAAGTATTTTCAGTGTAATAGTACGAATGGGCGTTTATAATTCCAGAAACGGCAAGCTCTTTCATGTCAGGCACTTCAATATAGATATGGCCACCTGGGGAGAGATATTTTAAATTTTTTTGTATGCTTTCAATTGGATTGGGAAAATGTTCATAAACATGACAGAGCAGAATAAGATCGTAGGTACCAGTTTCTTTCGGATCATCTTCAATTTTGCCCACACGCAAATCCATGCCGAGTTTCTTGCCGGCTTCAACAAGGGCAGGACCATAGTCGTAGCCGACTACTTTTTTACCGTCTAAAAAATATGGATACAAACTCCAGCCACCGGCACAGCCGATTTCAAGGACGGACTGTATTTTCGAGTAATCAAGTTGTTTTTTTACTAATTCATATCGAGTTTTAGGCCGGTTTTTCGCTTCAGAGAGAATAAATTCCTTTGCGGCCTTGCCCTCGATTCTGCCGTAGAGTTCGCCATAAAAGTCACTGCCATAAAACCAGTCTGTTGCTTCTTTGGTCATGCGGGGGTTTGATTGTACCAATCCACAATTTCTGCATATCACCATTTTCTGCATAATGCCAAAACGATCTACTTCTGCAATCAAATCAAATTCATCTTTGCCGCAAAGACAAGGAACTGCTTCGAACTTAACTTCACCACTTCTGATGCGCTCATTAAGTTCGTCCCGTTTTTTAATAGCCTCGCTTGTCATGCGGACATACGGCCTTGCTCCTTGTGTATGAAATTCTTCGCTCTTTGTTAGAGTTTCAATAATACGCATAAGCATACAGTATAGCAAAAGGATTCTACCCTTTGAATTTTTCTGCCTCTTCAATAAATGCATAGCAGATCATATGAAGAATTCCCATTTGAGCGTCTTCGACGCGGCCGTAGTGGAGAGAGTCAACGGCGATTTTTTCGTCGGCTATTTCAAAAATTTTGCCTTTCTTTGCCCCGACAAGCGCAACTGTTTTTAGTTTATTTTTTTTGGCCCATTCGAGCGCCTTGACTGTATTAGGGGAATTGCCGCTTACGCTCATGGCAATACAGACATCGCCTGCCTCGCCATAATTTTGCAGCTGGCCGACAAAAATATCCTCGTAACTGTAATCATTGCCGAGAGCGGTGATCCAGCTTATGTTATCGTTAAGACACAGCACTTTGAAGCGTTTACCTTGTTTATCCGATGCACTTTTACCTAAATCTGTTGCAAAATGCGACGCATTTGAAGCACTGCCACCGTTGCCGCATATAAAAATGTTTTTACCGTCTTTGTGGGCTTTTTTAACAATAGTGATGAGTTTCTCGACTTTTTCTACTGGAATAGAATCCAGAGCTTTCTTTTGTTCGGTGATGTAATTTTGTATCCAGGTTTTCATAAAAAATATGAGTTATAATCTATTGTAACGCTTTGCCGGAGGCTATCGTTACAATAATATAAAGTAATGAAAAAATTAGGAAACAAAAGTGTCGTAATTCAAAATCAAGATATCCAGGGAATTCTTTCAGAGTTGCCTGTTCAGGGTAAGCGAATGATGGAACCTCTTAAAACTTTTTCAAAAACAGAAGGAGTTTCTTTCAATATTTTAGAAGATACTGCCGTGTCGAACGATGCGGAAGTTCATACCCATGAGGCAGATTTGTGGGGATGCTTGCAAGGAGAAGTCACTTTTACTATTGGTGGAGAAATGGTTGATCCGAAACCGAGTGTAGGAAAGAATGGTCATGTCAATGAGAGAGAATTAAAAGCTAAGCAGATTAAAGGAGGCAGTGAAATTGTTTTAAAACCCGGTGATTGGCTTTGGATTCCGGCTGGCGAGCCTCATCTGCATAAAGCAGAGGGGACAGCACGACTTATTATTATCAAAATTCCTAACGTCCAGTAGATGGCTTACCATGCCGTCTGACCCGCATCAGCTACTAAGTTGCTTGCCGTGATAAACTCAGATGCGTTTGATGCAAGAAAAAGAATAACGCCTTGATATTCATCGGGTCGAGCTGGACGGCCAAGCATATTTCGCTCACCTAATTTTTTTAGGAATGCCGGCTCCATCGATCCAAAATTGACTGCCCCAAAAGAGACAGCGTTCACTCTCACTCCGGGTGCAGTTGAAGCAAAATATGATGCCCAAGCTCGGCTGAGACCCAAAAGAGCTGCTTTGATGGTAGGGTAAGAAACAGACTTAAATTTACCTTTCTCATATTTCCGATTATCAGGCGCAGTAATGGCTGACGTAGATGCTACATTAATAATGGACCCCTTTTTTTGTTTGATCATGTGAAAAGCAACTGCCTGGGTTGTAAAGTGAGCCCCATCGAGTCCTACCGCAAATTCTTTATCCCATAGCTCCTTGGGGTAGTCTTCGTAGGGGCTGAACTGTGCAAGATCAAGGGGGGTTGCATCTTTTCCCACTTTTGGATTTAAAGCCGCATTATTGATAAGGATATCAATATGCCCTTCTTTTTGGGCGATGTTGTCTACCACTTTTTTTACTTCTGTAGGATTGGTGATATTCACGATATGTTGTGTTGCCATTTCTTCTGGCATTGAGTTATTTTTTATGACATCGAATGAGTGAACTGTAGCGCCGGCTTTTTTTAGAATATCGATATGCTGAAAACCCAATCGGCCGGCGCCACCGGTGACGATTGCCACCTTGCTTTCAAGGCCAAATAAATTGGTGAGTGTTTTAGTGTCCATAAAGTCAGAGGGTTTTTAGAATATTTTTAATATATTCAAAGTATTTTGTATTTAAGTTTATATCATCTACTGTCTCACTTCTGGCCCCTTGCAGGATCAGTGGTCCATTATAACCACTTTCCTTCAGAGCTTTCAATGTCGAAAGAAAGTTGCCATCACCAGTGCCGATGGGAACGGTCCCGCCAGCATTTTTTGTGCGGTCTTTGATGTGAACACCAAAGAGAAGAGGGCCAAGGAACTTTATTTCGTCGATGACGTTCGCATTCATACTTACCATGTTGCCGATGTCGTAATAGGCACCGACGGCGCCGGAATTGAAGGATTTTATTAAATCCTTCAATTCCGGCGCAAGCATCTCGGCTTCAATGGCAATTCTCGATCCAATCGCTTCCGCCACTTTGATTGCTTGGGCCAACTGCTCCCGGGCCAGTTTTTTGTCCGCGTCAGTCTTTAAAGTACTGTCTTTAAAAAACGAAACAAGAATAGTTTTTGCTCCCACTTCTTGGGCATTTTTCACAAGTTCTACCATTATTCCTTTATAGTCGCTTTCTTTGCTATAGAAACCATGCACCGAAGGAGTTTCGATTTTGTATGTATCCTTTAGTCTGCTAATTTCTTTTCTGCCTTTTTCTGAAAAGAGAGGATTGCCTTCTAGGTTCTCTTTTTTTACCAATAGTTCAATGCAATCAAAGCCTATTTTTTTGGCTGTTTCAAATTCATTCTGCCAATTTTCATCAGGAAAAAATTGAATACCTCTTCCATTTGATGGCGTCAATCTGCCTTGAAGAATGCCAATTTTGTTCATCATTTGGTGCCAGTGCCAAGAAGCATCAATTCTTTCGACCATCGATATAATTTATTTTTATGCAGTTTGGTGACGGGACCGGTAATTTTAAGAAGCCACGCAATTATTTTTAGCTGTGGATATCGCCAATAAAGTGGATATTGATAAAAGATTTCGCTTGAGACATTTTTATAACCAAAAATATTCAACACATTTTTAAGCCCAAGAACGGTGTATGGTCGTTTATGAGTGTAGTCATTCCAAAAAATTTTAATTTGGGATACCCAATCCGGTGTCATTACGATAATACGTCCTCCTGGCTTCAAAATACGTTTTTGTTCTTCAAAGAATTTTTTAGGGTCATGAACATGTTCGGTTACTGATTTTGAGAAAATAACGTCAAAATAATTATCGGGGTATGGATAGGCGTCTGTCTCAATGTTGAAAAATTTCACTGGCATACCCCCGATGATGTTTGAGGTGGTCGCTTCCATATCCGCCCCTTCGACTTCCAACCCTAGTTTTTGAAATGCCTTGCCAAAATCACCGCGGCCGCAGCCAAGATCAAGGAGTCGGTGGCCCTGCTTGAAATCGAAGCGTTCATATAGATAGCGAGCAAGTTGGTCCGGATATGAAGTCAAGGGGCGAAGTTTTGGATCGTAAATTGTATCGATATATCGTGGCATATTATCTGGTATTAGTGTGAATTTTCTTTCCGTCTTTCGTATCGGAAACGTAGTCACTTGGCCAATTTTTTGGATCAATTTCCATTGGGTCACTTACTGCTAAGGTAATGAGCTCATCTATGATTTCCTTTGCCAGGGGGCCTGCTTCGGCCGCCCGGGCAGCACTTTCAATATTCTTTATTTTATTGCTTCCAACAAGGACGGTATCGATTGCAAGGTTGGAGAGAGCAAAACGGATGGCGAGAGTCGGTAGGTCAATACCAAGGCTTTTTGCAATGGCTTCGGCTTTGTCACCGTTCTTTCTTAACCCTACCAACGTGGGAGCGAGGTGTATTCGTGCTGGTGTTAGTGCTCCCTTGAGTAATACTGATCTGTTTATAATCCCGATATCGTGTTTTTTTGCCTCCTTAAACACTTGTGCACTCATTCGTTGGTCCATGATGCTATAGGCAAGTTGTAGCGTTTCAAAATTGCCATCTTCAATGGCAGCAAGCGGGGCTTCTTCGCCGCGCGTTGATATACCAAAGTGTTTTAGTTTTCCTTCTTTCTTCAATCCACTCATAATGGTAGATATAACTCCAGAGTTAATTTGCTCTGCAGAGCCGCCGTGAATTTGCACGAGAGAAATGAACTCTAAATCTAATTTACGAAGACTTTCCTCCACTTCTTTCCGAAACTGCGTAGCTAATTCCTTGTCGGTGATTTTTTCTCCTCGATCTAAAACGTGCCCGCATTTCGTTGAAACGATTACACCAGGAATTTTTGCAATACCAGATTTTCCAATACGTTCCTCTGCGGCTCCATAAAAGTGGCCCGTATCTATAAAAGTTATACCAAGATCCACCGCTCGCTTTAAAAGGTCAATTGTTGATTTTTCGTCTGGCAGATCTCTTGGACCTATGCCATACGCATAACCGATCTCAGTGGTACCGAGGCCGATTGCTGATACTTTTAAATTTGTCCTGCCGAGTGTTCGTGTTGATATCATTTTTTTTAATTATTTCTTTTTAGATCCACCAGGATGTTTTTTCAAGTGTTCATGGATTGCCCATTTTTCTTTATCAATAATGCTTTGAACATATTTTAAATCATTCATACTATCGATGTCACCGGTATCTGGTGTAAAGAAAGCCAAAATTTTATCACCGTGAGTCAGTCCAGGATTGTTTAAAATAAATTCAGACTTAAGGACATCAAGATAACCATCGGGTTTGTAGGTTGATGGGAAGGCCTGGCGGGGGAGGCCGTGGTATTCGGGGCGTCTGTCTTGAGGGAAAAGTCCAACAAAATAGTTCCCTTCCAATCCGTACATTTTTTGCGGGGTATGTTCAATTTTATGCGCAGACCGCAAAGAAGTAGCGTCAGGATGTTTTTTGATATGCTCAATAGCTTCAGTTATTTTTTTTGGATCACGCAAAGGGGAAGTGGGACGAAGTAGGAGCAGATATTCGGGAATTGAACCCTCATTTTTTTGGAGCCATTCAAGAGCGTGGACAATGAATTCTCGATCAAGTGAGGTATCAGTTGCTAATTCCTTTGGTCGTAAAAAAGGGACATCAGCGCCGTATTGTTTTGCTATCTCTGCAATTTCTTCGGAGTCTGTAGAGACAATAACTCGCTCTACTCCTTCTGTGAGATGACCAGCGGCAATAGAAAAAGCGATCAGCGGAAAACCGCCAATGTCCACAATGTTCTTTTTAGGAATAGTTTTAGATCCACCCCGAGCGCCAATAATGGCATGTACAGAGCCCTTCTTTATCTTCATAGTATGTATAACAGTATAGAGCAAATTCTCGTTACATCAAAAAATAAATTCTGCTTGTCCATATCCCCGCAAGAAGCTCGCGGGGAATTCTGGGGGAGAGATTTAAAGGGTTTTCGTACCTATTTTCTCTACCCACTTTACCATTTCGAGGTGTTCTCGGATGTTTGGCAGGGATTGTTTTTTGCCGCTTAGAAACTCTTCTACTTCACGGAAGAGTCCTGGTTTATATTTTGTATCAAGGGTGTCATCGACGACAACTCCGGTTATTTCGACTTCGCCCTTTTTTTGTTCAAATAATTTTTCAAGAGGTCTCAGAATCAATCGGCGGTTTTTTGTTAAAATCTCAACACCCCAACGTCCAGCCGAGAGCCAGTTGGCATGATATGAAAAAAGAACATCATTTTCTGTTTTGCCGGAGCCACTAAAAATTGCTCCTGAAGGATGCCAAGGAAGTGAGCCACTTACTTCAGATACGAGGGTTTCGGGCTTACCGCCAAGATAAAAAGCTAAATCGATAACATGTGAAGAGTTTGCTAAAAGCCAGTTTGCTTTTGTTTCTGGTGCAAAATCTAGCTTTTCGATTTTATGAGCCCATTCGGTAAATTCGAAATTAAAAGAAAGGGCGCCGCCGTCTTCAATAATAAGTTCGTGGGCTTTTTTCGTCGATGCATAGTGACGGCGATTGTAGGCGACGGATACATGCGCGTCATCGCGACGCGCAGACTCCTCTACCTGTGCAATTTCTTTTTGATTAAGTCCCGCTGGTTTTTCAACGAGGATATCCCTGATACCGCATTCAAGAAGACTAAATGTCACTCGAGAAAGGTTCGGTACATCCACGGCCACAATTGCATGTCCATATTTCCCCAAGCTAGCAGGATCACATTTATCAATACCTCCACGCTCAACGGCAATACCAGTATTTTTTTCAAACAATTCTGCACTTCTATCGTTGCGGCCAATAACCCGAAAAGGCACATTCAGACCTTTCAAAACTTTCGCGTATTCAATAGCCATGGCGCCCGCACCGACAAGAAGTACGTCTTTTTGATTCATCAGTTTTTACTTAGCCATACCCAAAAATATCGTGAGCCCACCCCCTCTGTTTTTATCACCGAAAGGTTTGAATTTTCTAACAGGCTTGGTAAATCTTTACTTGTAAACGATGGTCCGTAAAACCAGTTTTTCTTTGAGGTGGGGAGGCCACGTAGTTGGATTTTGGCAATCCCTCTCGGGTTTAGAACCCGACCAATTTCTTGGATGTTACTTTGAATAGTTTTTCGGTCTGGCATATGTTGAAAGACGATAAAGGAAAAGACAAAATCAAATGTATTTTCAGGGAATGGGTACTGTAAGCCGTCAGTTGCCACAAGTGTCGCATTTGTTGTATTGGAAAGCCTCTCCTTTGCCTCGTGTATCATTGATTCAGAAATATCGATACCGGTGACTGATTTAAAATGGTTGGCAATAAAGAACGTTATTCTACCGATGCCGCAGCCAATTTCAAGAACGGTTTTTTCTTTGAAAGGAGAGAGCCTTTCTTTTAGGAGACCATCGTTTTCTATCAAGTCTCTATAATCTTTCTTGCCCGCCTCTTTAAACTTCTCTTCAGTGATCTTTTCACCATAGTCGGTTAACACATAGTAGCGTGGATTTTTACTGCCAAGTTCATTCCACTTTTTCTTGCTCGCATCTATTGTTTCAGAAGGAATAATAGCGTTTACCGCTTTACGGAGGAGTGTTTTTACTGGCTTTGGTACAAGTCTTTTCATTTGCATAGCTTGATAATGCATTATAACATAATGAATCTATGAAACGTTTCTATGTGGCAAAAGTGTATTGGGGCATTGTGCGAATGTTTTTGTTGCAAACTTTTTTGCGCCGAGGTAAGACTGTACGAACGGAGGAGCAAGTACGTAAAGAATACAAAGAAGCGTGGGGTGAGTCGTCTGAAGATATTCTCTTTGGTCGAAAATTGCGTGTTCAGCGTGACGGAAATCGCCTTATCATCGGTCGGGCTATTGATTCACGTAAATTTTTCATTTCACATGTGGAGAGTATTGTCTGTTCACTTCAACCGGGAAACATTTTGGAACTTGGAAGCGGCATTGGTATAAATATTTTAACGCTTGCAGTGCTTAATCCTTTGATAAAAAGTTTGAAGGGGATTGAGCTCACCGATCAAGGTTTTGCTCAAGCAAAAGAATTATTGAAAAATCCGCCTATTCGGGCTTTGATGTATCTCACCGAACTTGATGAGAAAACGATTCGAGAACGCTTGACCGGCCGAGATATTGAATTTGTCCAAGGCAGTATTTTGAAACTGCCTTTTGCCGATAAAAGTTTCGATTTTGTCTATTCGATGTGGGTGCTTGAGCAAATTCCTAAAGAGTATCCACAAGCTTTCAGGGAAGCTCGGCGGGTTTTGAGACAAGAGGGTCACGCTTTTTTCATGGAAGAATTTATTGAAGCTCAAGCTAATATTTTCCAGCGCATACATCTGCGAAATGTAGACTACTTCCACGCAAGCCTTTGGGAAGTCGAAAAATACGGTCTTAAGGTCTTGCGTTTTGAGCCTCTGCCGATGGATAAAGTGAAGCTGACGTATGGGTCGCTTCTGTGTGAGAATAAAAAATAAAATTATTGTTTAGCATCTCCTATACTATAACCAGTGCCACAGTTTGTGCAGTTATTGTCTTTCAAAATATTTCCACCTACTATACTGGTTTCGATCTTTGTAATATTTTTGTTCAAATTAAGATTCCACACGATATTTACAATTCCTAAGATTATTCCGAGTAATGCAACTACTAAATTTATAAGTGGATTTAACTTTTTTACCCATTGATTGGTTTTTTCTATCCATGTCATAGTTTTACTAAATTATATAATTTTACGTAAACGGAAAATAGTCGTAATTGCCTCCGTTTGCGTTTAAGAATTGGCGGAGGGGTTCCAAAATCTGAAGATGGATTTTAGACGAATCTTGAAATGTGACGGCGCGACATTTGCCTTCTCTTAAAATTTCTTCGACAAGCCAAGTAGTCATGACACTTTGATAGGGAATAGGTGAGGCCACTTCATTCCATTTCCAGCCATTTTTCTTTTTTGAAACCCATGTTTTTTCTTCCGTTTCGCGAATTATGTATGCAACGTCTTCATCGGTCACTGTTATAAGGGAGGGTTCGGTGCCAGAGGGATAACGTGTAAATGAACCGGTACTTCCATCAGCAAAAGTCACTCGGATAGTGCCTATAAGATCGATAAAGCCTTTTCTTTTACTTTCAATAGGTGTTGGATCAATAAGAGAAGTATCAACAGTGAAATCGAGACATTCGGTAAGATAGGCCATATGATCCAAGAAATGGACGATGCTCGTTACAAGTCCTGTTTCGCCGCTTCCGACTGTGTAGTTAATCTTCTTAAGCAGTCCGTCTTTTTTCATTTCAGCATAAAAGGGAATTGTGCGCATGGTGCAGTTGACCCAAGCACGCACATTGTTTTTTTTAAAAAGTTCTGCGACGGTTCTATAGTCTTCTTTTCTATCAAAAAGTAATTTTTCAAGGAGAAAATACTGAACTTTTCTATTTTCAAGAACGTGTTCAATGGCAGATCGGCGGTCTTTAGAGGTTGTGGCTACAATGCAAAGATCAATACTTTCGGTATTGTTCGGAATATGCTCGTAAAAAGAAACACAGTGTGGACTTTTTTCCGGCTTTGCGGAATCAAAAGCGGCGCGAGCTTTTTCGCGTGATTCTTTGTTTGGTTCAACAACGGAAATATCGAGTGGTTCTTTAACTGCTTTCAGGGCTTGGAGATGCCTGCTGCCGATGTTGCCAGCGCCAATTAGTAGGACTCGTTTCATAAAATAGTCAAAAGTCTATAAAGTCTGTAAAGTCCATAAAGCATTTTGGATTCGGCTTTAAGGACATTATAGACTTTTGACTTTATAGACTGTTAGATCTTATTTCCTTCGGAGCTTTTTCATAACCGGCACTTCCGATTCCAAAATCTTTTTCTCGCCGGTACCCTTTGTTTTTTCAAAAAACCTGATATAGGAGACTAGGCGTCCAAAACCAAATGGTTCCATCGAAGCCGCTTGATCTGATCCCCACATGGCACGATCAAGGGTAATGTGTCGTTCAACAACGGAAGCTCCCATAACAGCTGCCGCAAATGCTGGACTCATACCGACTTCGTGGCCAGAGTAGCCAACCGGTATACCAAATTCATCACGAAGGGTGTGAATGGCTTTCAAGTTTAATTCTTCTGGATTTGCGGGGTAGGTGCTTACTGTGTGCATCAAAACGAGATTGTCTTTTCCTAAAGTTTCAACTGCTTTTTTGACAATATCTAAGTCAGACATGCCGGTTGAAACAATCATCGGGCGATTTTTGGCACGTGTATGTTTCAAAAGTCCATTGTCGGTAATTGAAGCCGAAGCAATTTTATAGGCTGGTGGATTAAATTGTTCAAGAAAATCTACAGATTGTTCATCCCACGGTGAAGCAAACCAGGCAATACCTTTCTCTTTTGCATAGCGATCAATTTCCCGGTATTCAGCTTCTGTTAACTCAAGAGCACGTTTCAAATCGCCGTTGGTTGAGTTTTCAAAATCTGATTCTTTGAGGCGTTTGACCGCATCAGGAGGAAGCACTCCGCGCTTCACTGCTTTAAGGAGGATGCTTGCTTCGACTGGCCGAGGTTTTGCTAATTCTTCAGGAGTGTAGACCACTTCAACGGTTCTTTTCTGGAATTTGACTGCATCGCATCCAACCTCCTTTGCTTTATCAATGAGTTTTTTGGCAAGCTCAATGTCACCATTATGATTGATACCAATTTCGGCAATGATGTAGACAGGCTGACCTTCACCAACAAGCCGTCCACCGATTGATACAGGACCGTACTTTTTCTTTTCAGGTGGCAGAGATACACTTGGTTTTGGAATCTTTTTTGCGACCTTCTTCACTGCTTTAACAACCTTCTTTTTGCTGTTCTTTTTCATAGAATTAAATGAATTAGAGAGTTAATGTAACATTATGTATAACTATCGGTCAATCGTAGTAATTACCTATACTCGGCTCGAAAAATGTGACGTTCTTGTATACAATGATGTTCTATAGATATGGCAGAAAAACAACATAAGAAGCCGGTGCTCATTTTTGTGCCGCATTACATCGGCAGTTCAAAATATTTCGAAAAACTGGCGCCGTTTGTAGAAGAAAAATACGACGTTATTTTCTTCTTGTCCTTTGTCCATCAGAAGTTTTTCACAGAGATGAAAAAGGCTGCAGCTCTTTCGGGGAGAGTGGTTTTTGCGCCAGAGCCACCAAAATCAATCTCAATCATTGATTGGATTCCTTATGTCTATTTTGTACGTAACCTACGTCGCTATAAAAAAGATGTTCTAGATCTCTTTGGTAATTCAGATATTAAAAAAATAATTGCAGTTAATGATAGCGGTCCGTATTCGCGATTTCTTTTTAGTGAAGCAAAAAAGAAGGGAATTGGTACGTTTGTATTGCAGTGGGCTATGTCTTTTGAGGGTGCTCGTGCGCGGGCAAAGAAAAAAACCACTGTCGTAAAAGGATTTGTCTATCGGTTCGGAAAACCAATCTACGCTAGTTTCAAACGAAAATTGATTGCTTTGATTTTGGGCCGAGGTTTTGCGCCTAGTAAAGATTTAATTGGCCGCGGTAATGCCGAAAAGTTTGGCGTTATTAATGAGCAAACCAAAGAGTTTTTCTTGTCACAGGGGGTGCCGGCGGATAAATTGTCCGTGGTTGGGTATTTGGATTTTTATTTGGGACAGAAAACGAAAGAGGATTTTGATCGAGATGAAGATCGGCGCGCCGCGGCGGCGCGCCGGCTCGGCCTCGATACTTCAAAAAAGCACATTGTCTTTCTTTCTTCGCCTTACAACGGCAAAGATATACAGATTCTTGACGATAAAGGTCAATTGGAATTTACCGAGCGTGTAGTCAAAGAAATTCGCGCAGTATGCTCCGATAATGAATACGACATTTTGCTTAAAATGCATCCTTCGGAGAATGTGTCGCTTTACGAACCTCTTAAAAAGTACGGGGTCACTCTCTATGATAAAAATACCAATAATTACGAGTTAATTTATTTCGCTGATCTCTATCTTGCTGGTGGCACGGCAACCAATTTCGTACCGCTCGTCATGGGTAAAGACTCTCTATTTATCAATTTTCTTAATATTCCTGTGGTTGAATCAACGAAGAAGGTTTTTAATATTACATCTTTCGTTCATGACTATAGCGAGTTTAATTCGCTTTTACAAAAATTTAAAAATGGACAATTACCAAAGCAATACGAGGCGGTAGAGACAATCACCACTAAAGATTCGCTCAAGAAAATTTTGGCGTGGATCGACTAGTGCTACCAAGCGCTAAACCCGCCATCAAGTACAAAGGTGCTTCCGGTGATGTAACTTGAATCGTTGGAAGCAAGGAGGGTTAAAGCTCCATTGAAATCTTTTTTATCCGCCATTCTGCCAAGCATGGTTTTATCGCTGTATTTTTTAATGAAGGCTGGATTCTGATTATTCTCCACGCCACCAAAAACGACACTATTAACACGCACATTATATGGGCCAAGGTATGAGGCCCAAGCGCGAGTAAAATTCAAAAGCGCACTTTTGACTGTCGCATAGGCAACCGATTTAAATTTTCCTTCATCATATATACGGTTGTCAGGTGCAACGTATCCGTAAATTGAAGAAACATTGATAATAGAGCCGGATTTCTGCTTCATCATTTCTCGAGCCACTGCTTGGGTCATAAGTTGTGTGCCGGTTAGGCCAACTTCAACTTCTTTTTTCCACAAATCCGGCGGATATTTTTCATAGGGCGAAAATTGAGCGGCAGATTCTCTGCTACCAGGCACAGGATTGAGAGCGGCATTGTTGATGAGAACATCAATGTGGTCAAAGTGTTTAATAGCTTCGTCGAGTTCGTTTTGTATTATTTCCGGTTTGGTTATATCTACTTGGCTGACCCACGGCTCTTTTCCGGTCTCTTTTTTTATTGTTGGCAGTGTATTGTCTATGAACTCTTTAGTTGTAATATCAAAAATGATCACCCGAGCACCGAGGTTCAAGAAGTGTCGGCAAAATTCCGTGCCCAAAAACCCTGTACCGCCAGTGATAAGAATTACTTTGCCCTCGATATCCATGAATTGTTTTTTCATCGCTTAAAGAAAGAATAGACTGATAATTTCTGTAGTGCAATTCTAAATTCTCGATAATCGTCCAAATGACCTTGCCAAATTTCCGGCACCCACGTGACTCTCTCCACGTTCGGTACATTTTTTTCCAAAATCTCAAAGGCTTTTTTGAAGGGCACATCGCCTTCACCGATTTGCAATCCTTCTTTGCTGGTGCCGCGGCCGTCGGCAATATGAAGATGCCTTACAAACGGTGCCACTTCTTTTATAAACTCAAGATAATCGCGTTTCTCGGCTTGGCAGAAAAGCCAGGCGTGGGAAAGGTCGAGACACATTTTCAAGTTAAGGGTTTTGCAAAATTCCACCATCTGTTCCGGTGCGCCAAAAAGACTGATGTTCCAAAGGCCGCCAAAAAACCAACCGAAGGCCGGTAAATTTTCCGGCAAGAGTTCGACTCCGCTGGCATCGAGTTTCTTGAATGCTTCGATAGCCCTCTCGACAAGGAGGTGAGGGTTTGGATGTGGTTTAAGCCCGATGCCGCCGACATGGATGACGATCGTTGGTTTACCTTCAAAGTGTTTAGCAATGTCGCGCGTTTTGTCTATAGTCTTTTGCATCAGTTGGATAGAATTCTCGCGAATTTTTGGATCATCTGAAGCCATATCAACAGGATCGCGGTCATTATATTCCGGCGCATGAACGTAAAGGCCGAATGGATATTTCGCGTCAGGCTTGAATTCAAAATCGAGATCCTTGTCACTTAAATGAAATTCTAAGAAAGCCGGCCGCGGTTTAAATGAAAGCAGTGTCTCAATTTCAGAGAAACGAGCTTTCAGACCCCATCGTCCACCGATTGAGTTTATGTCAGTGATTTTTTCTGTGTCTGAAATATCTTCTGGCATAAAAGATTCGTCTACTGCTATATCTCTTTTTGCTGTTTTACCAACAAGATCGTATATACGTTGAGGGGAGAGTCCGCCGCCCGGCCCTTTAACCGTGAGCATGTCGCGCGTAATTTTTGTGTCTCTGGGGATAGTCACTTTTGCTACCAAGCTTTTTCGCAAGGCTAGTTTGTTCATCACTTCGCCTCGAGTAATTTGTTTATTGCCAAAACCCAACGCCCGTTCGCATTCTCGAATTCGTTTTACTAATTCTTTAAATTGTTCAGGCAACAGGGAAGCGCTGTGATCTGGTCCTTGCTCTTCTTGGTTGAACGTAATATGTCGCTCAATAATTTTTGCGCCTAAAGCCACTGCGCTTATCGTATGGTCGATTCCCATTTCATGACCTGAATAGCCGACTGGAACTCCATAGCGACGTCCGAGGGTTTGAATCATGCGGAGATTGAGTGTTTCAGCTCCTGCTGGGTATGTGCTTTGACAATGAAGTAAAGCAAAAACAGCCCCTCGCTCATGTAAGAATCGAACCGTTGCGTCAATTTCATCGAGGGTCGACATGCCTGTGGAAAGAATAAGCGGCTTTTTTTGCTCAATAAGTTTTTCAAGTAAAGGAATATTTACAAGATCAGCCGAGGCCACTTTATAGAGAGGAGGATCGATATGTTTTTTTAGAAAATCAACACTCTCTTCGTCAAATGGTGTGCCGAAGATAAGAATATTTTGTTCGTCGGCGTATTTTTTTAACTCCTTGTATTCTTTTTCGCCGAATTCCATTTCTTTGAGAATGGGCACAAGATAGTTGAGAGATTGATCAAAAAGCGCTGGGTTCTCGAGCACTTTTTCTTGATAGAGTGAATTGATATTGCGTTTTTGGAACTTAACCGCTTGAGCACCGGCCTCTTTTGCAGCCCGGATCAGTTTTTTTGCCTCCTCTACTTTGCCATTATGATTGACGCCAATTTCAGCAATGATAAAAACCGGACTTTTCCAGCCGATGCGAACAACGCCCGCAAAAAAATCAGAAGGGTGTTTATTCAAAAAACGTCGCTTCTTCACAGCGATTTTTAATTTCAAGCGAGCAAGGGCGCGTTCTCGCACTGTTCGGGTGCCGAGCATTTTTATTTTCTGTGGCAGACGTCTCCAGTTCATTTCGATTAATATAATTTTCCCAAAAAAGTCTAACCTGCGTCAGGTATCATAGACTGTAACAGAGAAACATAAAAGAATATTACCTAGCAGTAGAATTCATTTAAGAGCGTTTAGCACAAAATGCTACTCCTTCTGAAAATTCAATTTTGTTAATTGCGGGCCGCTCAAAACCGATAATTTTAAAACCAGCACGCTCAAGGACTCTATAGCTTTGTGAAAAGTAATCCATATTTTTAAGATACAGCCTTTGAAATATGTTTTGTTGGGCTTCGCGGAATCCTTCAATGAAACAGGCATTTTTTTTGGCCACTCGATAGGCTTCTTTAAAGACAGCTTCGTATTCTTGGGGAATTTGCTCGATAACGAGATGCGAAAACACAAAGTCAAATGAAGGGGATTGCCACGGAAGGGTACGTGCATCGCCCTGCATGAAAGTGATGGAGGTTTCGGCAAGCCGTTTGGCAATAATGTCTTTTGATAAGCCGGTGACATATAAAAGATCTTCATGCGCAGGTTCTTTGAGCATCTCTTGAGCTTTTTCAACGCCGGCTTCAGTTAATTCCACTCCACACCATTTTTTCACCTCGGGGTAGAGAACGGCAAGTGCGATTATATTAAATCCGTTGCCGCTACCAATTTCTAAAATCGATTCTGGCTTGGTAGCTTTTATGTAATGTGCAAGGAGCAACAGATCGCATTTTTGCAAATCAATACCGCGAGCCAATGCCAATTCGCCATTTTTTCTCACCAATCGAACCGTATGGCCATGCTCATACATGAACCCTTGCGATTGTTTCCAGAGGGTACTGTATTCTTTGCCTGAATAGAGAGAAGATCGTGCGATTTTGCTTTTTTGAAAAAGCCGTTTAAGGAAATGTTTTATTATCGAGACGTGAAGGCGGCGCTCGGAATTTCGGTGCAGTTTTGGAGTAGACATGTTTAATTATTTACAGGAGAAGGGAATAGGCAGCCATGTCGCTCATATTTTTTAAAGCTTCAGAAGAAGGGGCGGTAAAAGTGCGCGGATGAATTGAAGCTTTTGATACAAAACAGCCTGTATACATAAGCCGCTTCTTCACAGTGCAAAGACCGCCTCGATGAAGGCCGCTGGTATCACAGAAGATGAGGGTTCCAGCTTTTCCCATACAGATTTTGATGTCTTCTGGCGGAACTGCGGCTTCAACAGCTCCCGGTTTTGGGTAGCTGCCAAGAGGGGGCACTTGAGGAAATAAGTGGCGCCATCTGCCGCCGTGCTGGGAACCTTTTACATAGGTAAAAGGCCCGGCCCCAGGTTCATCAACATCTGAAATGTAAACAAAGATTTTGATGACTTTTTTGTCTTCAGGATCACGATGCCATTTTTGGGAAAAAGAGCCTGGATCATCGGGGGATACTTTCAGTGTCATTTGCAGAGTGTAATTTCGAAACTTAGGATATTGTTCGAAGTAAGCCGAAACAGTGTCAAGCATTTTAGTATCGAATGTTAACTGCAAAAAGGGATTCCCAAGATCGATCGGCAGAGCATTTTCTGGGGCATCAATGAGGCTCTTAAGAAATTTTTTATTGTATTTTTTGAAATAGGTATCGCTTTTTTCAGTGGTTGATATCCCGGCAGTTTCAGAGGGTATTTTTTCGAGCAGTTTCTCTGCGTACTGCCGAAGAGTTACAAACAATGAGTCACTTTCAAAAAATTCGTTCACCGAGACGATTGCTAAGCCATCCGTTTTCAGATTTCCAAGAACTTTTTTTTGAATGGAGGAAAGAGATGGCTGTTTTTTTCTCCATAATGTCCGCGGTTCTCGATTCAGAAAATAAAACCAGACAGGCCAGCTTGACCGAATGCGATGGCGAAGCCAGAAGAAACGGCCATTTTTTGTTTTTTGTTCCATAAAATAAGTATAGGCATATTCTCTAATAAATCAATGAATATCTCTAAAAAATGTCCGGTCAACCCCCGATTGTTTTTGATGTGTCGCTTTGTTATACTTTGCTCGCGTCTCGCGAAGCTGTTAAGCTGTTTTTATCAATAAAGATTTAATTTTGTGAACGTACTAGGCGTAAAATGTGTGGGGCACGACACCGGAGCCGCATTGCTCTCAAACGGAAAAGTGGTGGCACTATCGGAGGAGAGGCTTACCAGAAAAAAACATTCGCCGGGAATTTTTCCAGAGCAAAGTATTGAGTATTGCCTCAATTTTTTAAATTGTGCACCGGCTGATATCGATCTCATTGTTGTTGCCGAGGAGAGACATCAAGTCGGCGATTTTGACGTTAAAGATATTTTTCTCAGACGGATGGGTGCGCGTTTTGCAAATGCTCGCGTTGAATCAGTAAACCATCATAACGCCCATGCAGCCTCCGCTTTTTTTGTGTCGCCCTTTGATGAAGCTGCCATCTTGATTTATGACGGTTTTGGGGAAGAGCTTAAAAGTCACTTAGGTGCCGTTTTAGAAACCGAAACATTATATGTGGGTCGGGCCAATTCGTTTGCCGAAATTCATAAAACTGTTCATCATGTTAAGAATGGACGTACTCCATACTCAAATGGCATCGGCATGGTATATGCAAAAGTGTGCCAAAAATATCTTAAACTCGGGCGTTTTAATGAAGGAAAAATGATGGGACTCGCGCCATATGGCAACGATTCGTTTTTAAAGCAGTATCCGTTCGAGAAGTGGGTAAGAGACGATGGCAGAGATATTGTTCTGAATCCGCTGATTAGTTTCGCCCCGTCAAAGCTAGGCGGTTTTAGCGGCGCCATAAAAAATCCAAAGAAAGCAATGCTCCTGTTTTGGTATGGTTTGGGACGGTTGAGTAAGAAAATAACTCAAAAGGCCACATCTCGTTTCAGGCTGAAGACCCAAGAGGAATTGTTTGAGGAAATTCACCTGAATATACCTGCAAGAAGCGGCCAAGCCTTGCCGGACGACTATTATACTTCAGTTGCTTACGCCGTTCAGAAAATTCTTGAAGAAGTCTGTCTGCGATTTGCAAAAAAGCTTTTCGCCATAACTCGTTCGGAGAATATTTGCATTGCCGGTGGCGTGGGATTGAACATTGATGCCAACCGTCGCATTTTGGACGAATCCGGTTTCAAGCATATTTTCATTCAACCGGCGGCATCGGATGCAGGTATTCCATTGGGCGCTGCTCTCTACGGCTTTCACATGATATTGAAACAGCCTCGCTTTTTTAATATGCAAAGCGCCTCACTCGGACGACCCTACGGTGATACAGAAATTCGAAATGCCGTCGAGACCTTTAAAGAAAAAATTAACTTTCGAAAAAGTACAGAGGCTTCAAAAGAAGCGGCAAAAGCCATCAGTGAAAATAACATTATTGGCTGGTTTCAGGGAGGTTCGGAATATGGGCCGCGTGCTTTGGGAAATCGTTCAATTCTCTGCGATGCCCGTAATCCCGAAATGCTTACGATAGTTAATAAGAGGGTAAAGCAGCGCGAATTGTGGCGGCCCTTTGCCGCATCGGTGCTTCTAGAGCGCGTGAACGATTTTTTTTGACCTTACAGAGCCGAGTCCTTTCATGATTTTGATGTCGCACGTGCCCAAGGAAAAACAGTCGAAAATTCCATCGGTGGTGCATGTTGATGGCACCACAAGAATTCAAACAGTTACTCAAGAAGCCAATGGCGTGTACTACGATCTCATCAATGAATTTTACAAGTTGACTGGCGTTGCCCTTGTCTTAAATACTTCCTTTAATCTCGGCGGTGATCCGATTGTGGAGACTCCCTATGACGCTATTGATTCTTTTTTGAGGACAGATATGGATGTATTGTTTATTGAGAATTATGTTATCACTAAGAAGTGAAGCACCAAATTGAAAATTACAAGCTCCAAATAGTATGGAACCTAAACGATCTTAAATGTTTGAATTTTTTGAAATTGTAATTTATTTGTGATTTGCAATTTTGGATTTGTAATTTGATTTGTGTATGCCAAATAAAACTCTCTTCATTTCCTGTTTCCACTCCCTCATTTCTCGGAATATTTTACAGACTCCGATTCTTTCTACGTTGGCGGGGAAGGGGATTCGTATTGTGGTGCTTGCTCCACAGTACAAGGTTTCATATTTTCAAAAACTATTCGGTAATGAAAATGTTGTTATAGAAGGTGTAGATATCGGTGGTTCTATTCGAACTCTTCGAGTCGGGATGCTCAAACGCTTGGCAGAAGCATTGCCAAATACAGAACGGGCTCGTCTCGGTAGGAAATTGACTCTGTCCGGCACGCGGAAAAATAAAATCTATTATTATTTCTTTTATGCGCCGGCTGCCGTTTTAGGAAAATCGAAATTGGTCATGAAAATTTTGCGCTGCATTGATTATCTTATGTCACCCCGAGGCCGTTTTTATGCTCTCTTTGAAAAATACAAGCCGGATTTAATTTTCTCAACTGATGTGCAAAACGAGCATGACGTTGCTCTTATGCAGGATGCGTATAAAAAGGGAATTAAGACCGTTGGCATGGTGCGATCGTGGGATAATCTTGTGACCCGGGCTTTTCGTTTTGTGCCAGAAACGCTTGTTGTCCATAATGAAATCTTGCGCGATCAGGGCTCCACGCTTTATGGTATCAATCCGGAAAAAATAATAGTGACCGGCGTGCCGCACTACGATCGCTATTTTAAAGGGGAGATAATCAAGCGGGATGCATTTTTTACCCAAACAAAACTCGATCCGTCTAAAAAAACGATTCTTTATTTTCCACTCTGCGATTACCGTGTCGTACGTAAAAAGGATGATAACAGTGATGAGGCTTACATGGATCGCTATATTCTGAAAATTTTAAGTGAAATTAATGCGAATGTTATTGTCCGTTTTTCTCCAAACGAAACAGTCACCATCCCTGGCTTCGTGAAGCCCAACAATTTTTATTACGATCAACCTGGCTATTCATTCGATAAGGAAACAGTCACCAATCGAGATGTCACCCGAGCAGACGATGATATGCTTATCAATGAACTTTCTTTTTCTGATGTCATAGTCACTGGCCCTTCAACTGCCGCCATTGATGCCGCTGTTTTCGACAAGCCTATTATCTTTATTAATTTCAACTCAAATAAAGGAAATGCCGAGGCGGGTCAGATTTTTGAATATGCTTCCGAGCATATTATAAATATCCTAAAAACCGGCGGCACAGAAAGGGCTCATTCCAAAGAAGAATTAATTTCGCTTATTAAAGAATACTTTGGAAATCCGAGTCTCAATCGTGCTGGTCGGCAAAAAATTGTCTCTCGTCAATGCTTTAAAACCGACAGCAAAGCAAGCGAGCGGACAGCAAAAGCTATACTCGAGGCACTGTCAATGTAAATAGGTGACAACCAGTCTCTCTCTGGTGTTATATAATTTGATACGTTTTTGCTATGAAGACAATTTTCATCACAAGTTTCCATCCGATTATTTCTAGAAATATTTTGGGCACTCCTCTCCTCGATCTTTTGTTGAAAGAGGAGGATGTCCAGTTGGTTATCATCGGCCGCGATAAAAAGGCTGATTTTTTTCGTGGGCAGTTTGGGCGCAATCGCATTATTATTCAAGGTATTCACACCAAGCGAAATCGCACAGACCACTTTTTGCAGTACCTTGCTTTTTCGGCCGTTGATTCAGAATCACTGCGAATCAAGCGGCTTACCGAAATGAAAGGCCGTGGCAGTCTATTTTTTAGATTTTTAACAAACCCTGTCGGCCGAGCCTTTGTACGCTTTCTTACAAAACTTCTCGTTCACGATGGCCAGGTCGAAGCTCTGTTTGAAAAATATAAACCAGATTTGGTTTTTTCAACTGATATCCAAAATGATTTTGACGTACGGTTTATCTTGGAAGCGCAAAAGAGAAAGGTGCGAAATGTCGGCATGATCCGCTCCTGGGATAATCCGGCCTCAAAAGGCCTAATTCGAGTGCTGTCAAATCGTTTTATTGTCCATAATCGCGTTGTTGAAAAAGAGCTTAAGGATTTACATGGTATACAGCAAACACCGATTGATGTGGTGGGTATTCCGCACTATGATCGGTATGCAGGAAGCTTGATGAGCAGGGAAGAAGCGGCAAAAAAGATGGGGCTTGATCCTCGCCGAAAGGTGGCTTTATTTGTTCCCGTTGGTGATCGTTACATTGAATCAAATACGGTAGACCGGGATGTCCTCGCTTTTCTTGATACTGCATTGCCGCCGGAGTGGAATATTCTTGTACGTCTGCCTTTCTCCGATTCCGTTTCATTTCTTGATGACAGAAAATCAGAAGGCCGAGTCATTTTTGATCGTCCGGTTCCTCATTTTGAATTGCTTAAAAATAATGAACTTTCTACTGCTGACGAAGAGCGATTGGTTGCCACTTTGACGCTTGTGGATATTGTTGTGTCTGGCCCGTCGACCATTGTGGTCGATGCAGCTTTTTTTGATAAACCAGTTATTCTTATTGCTTTTGATGGCGAAGAAAAACGAAATGAATTGAAAAGTGTCGTACGATATTTTAAGTATACTCATTGGCAGCCGGTATTAAAGAGTGGAGGAGTTTGCTTTGCTCGAACTAAAGAACAAGCAAAGAAGTGTCTCGATGAGTATGTGCGAGATTCTTCGAAAGATAAGGATGGCCGTAAACGCATTGTCGAGGCGGAATGTTTTTCCCGAGACGGTAAATCGAGCGAGCGTCTTGCCGAGGTTCTTCTTACAGAATTAAATGACTAAAACAATTTTCATTTCTATTTTCGAAGGAGTTGAGGCAAAAAATATTTTGCGCACTCCTATTTTGGAAACGCTTCTTAAAAAGTCTGATATTCGCATTGTGCTTTTTACCAAAAATGAGGAGCGGGTGCGATACTATCAAGAGCAATTTGATGATCCCCGTATTGTCTATGAAGTCGTAACCCGTATTCCGCCGAGAGGTTTTGATGCTCTTTTCTCCAAATTAAAATTTACTTTGCTTCGTACTAAGACGACTGATTTAAAACGGCGTATGGCGCTTGATTCGAGTAAAAATATTTTTAAATATGCAGGGGGTGTTTTGCTGAACCGGCTTTTGGCAAGACCTATCGTCCGACGGATAGTGAGAAAGCTTGATTGTTCTTTCGTGAAAGATAAGCGTTATGATGAATATTTCAAAGGCTACAAACCAGATTTGGTTTTTTTGGCGCATCTTTTTGACGAGCCAGAAATTGAAATACTCCGGGCCGCTAAAAAACACGGCGTTCGCTCTGTTGGTTTTGTTAATTCATGGGATAAAGGCACTGCCCGTTCAATAGTCCGACTGTTGCCGGACACTTTTGTAGTTTTCAATGACATTGTTAAAAAAGAAATGATTGTCCATAATGAAATGAAGGGCGAAGACATTTTTGTTTCTGGTTTGCCACAGTACGATATTTTTAAATCACATACTCCCATTAGCCGCGAAGCGTTTTTCAAGCGCTACGGTTTTGATACGAAGAAGCGCCTTATTGTCTACGCTCCCATGGGGCGGGCTTTTGGTAATACCGATTGGGAAATGATCGATCTCCTTACTGTCATGGTAAAAGAAAATAAAATTGAAAATGCCGAACTTTTGGTGCGTTTTCAGCCAAATGACTTTTTAGAAGAAGACGAACTTAAAAAAAGACCGACGCTCGTTTATGATTATCCGGGTAAGCGCTTTAGTACGAAACGCGGAGTGGATTGGGATATGGACGATAAAGACTTGAAACATTTGGCCGATACTTTGGCGAATGCTTCTGTTATAGTTTCTTTTGCTTCAAGCATTTCCATTGATGCCCTTGCCTATGATAAGCAGACTGTCGCCATTAATTTTGAGCCGAAAGGCAATCGTCGGCTCCAAGAGTCGCCGACGCAGTATTATCACACTGAGCATTATGAAAACGTTTTAAAAACAGGTGGTGTTGTTCTGGCCGACTCTGAAGAGCAGTTAGTCGAAAAAATAAATCACTTTTTGGATCATCCGGAAGATAATAAAGATAACAGGGCGCGGTTAAAGCGTGAGCAGTGGCAGTTTGAGGATGGAAAGGTGGGAGAGAGGATAGGAGCTTTTCTATTGAGGCAAATAGAAAAGTAATTTTCAATTTTAAAATAATGATTCAATTTTGAATGTTTTAAACATTAATTCATTTAAAAATTATTTTAAAATTTGTTATTTAAAATTTTTTAATGGAACCGTTTTCTTACACCAAAGCCACCTTCGAAAACATTCCCTGCGCTATTTGCGGCAGTGTTGATTTTTCGACCTTAGCCACCAGATCAAAAAATAATTTAATCTGCCGTACGGTCATGTGCAAAAACTGTGGTTTGATTTTTATTTCTCCTCGGATGACACGTGAAAGTTATGATGACTACTATAAATATTTTTATCGCAAAGACAGAGATACAATAAAAGGAACTACCACGGAAGAAGACGTGGCGGAAAATTTCAAACACGCTAAAAAGTTCGGTGTTGCTTTAGCAGAGACGCAAGGACAATTTTTAGGAGATGGTTTAACTATTGATGTTGGTTCTTCCACGGGAGGAGTCCTTGCTGGTCTTAAAGAAAAAAAACCGACTATTGAAATGCTCGGTGTTGAACCGTCAGTACCTGAATCGGAATATGCCAAAAAAATGGGAGTTCCCACTATCACGGCTCTTTTTGAAAATTTTGTGCAGGACCATGATTATAAAGGCAAGGCCGCAAACATTTTCTGTGTTCAAAGCCTCAACCACCTGCTTGAGCCGGCCCAATTTATTGAATGGTCACATGAGACGCTTCGCGATGGCGGACATCTTTTTTTAGCGGTTAAAAATTTCAAACATCAAGTGCGCCGCGCCGGATCAATCGAAGGCGGAATCCAAATTGACCATGTCTACATGTTCACGCCGCAATCGCTAAAACTTCTCGTTGAATCAAGAGGTTTCCAAGTTGTCTCTCTTGATGTTGACGAGGGCAAGTCCAAAGAGCAAATTGCCCGCCAGCGCGAAATGGGACTCAATAAACATCATATTCGTTTGGTTGCTCGCAAGATTTCTCGACAACCGAAGCAAGACCTTTCCCTGAAAGTTTTTGCTTCGGTATCCCGCTTCTCTTGGTGGAAAGAACGTCTCGCTTTTTCAAAATTGGGAATTAAAATTGTCTATATCCTTAGATATAGTCGTTTTTCACCCCTAAAGATGGTTACGCGGTAATAATTGACATAGCTGTATAGTTGTACTATAGTGATAATTCACTATGGCAGTAAAAAAGGCTCAATATAAGAAAAACAGCTCGAAAAAGAGTTCTAGCAAGGACGTTTTTATTATTGCCGAAATTGGCAAGGGTTTTATTCAAACTGAAGAGGAACGGCCGAATTCGGAGTATTTAAAAAATGCTCTTGAACTTATTGATGCCGCGGCGGAAACGGGTGTTGATGCGGTTAAGTTTCAAACTCATATTTTGGAGGATGAGCATTTACCAATTGATGTAACGAGCCCGCATTTTAAGGGCAAAGATCGGGTATCTTGGATTACCCGCAATATGAATGCCACGCCGATTTCATTTTGGAAAAAAGTGAAAGCTCATGCAGAGAAAAAAGGCCTAGTTTTTTTCTCAACACCAATGTCGCGCTTCGCGGCTCAAAGGCTCAACATAGTCGGTGTTGATTTGTGGAAAGTTGGTTCTGGCGACGTCCAGGATTTTGCTACTTTAGATTATCTTATTGAGACAAAAAAACCAATTATCATTTCGACCGGTATGGTTGGCCACAAAGAGCTTGATGAAATCGTCAGCTATTTAAAATCCCGCAAAGCTGATTTTTCGATTCTCTACTGTGTCAGTCAATATCCAGCACCAAAAGAAAGTTTTAACTTGGGCACTATCGAATATTTTAAAGAAAAATATCCCGATGTTACAATTGGTTTCTCTGATCATTCAGTCGGTAATCATGAACTGACCCTTGCAGCAGTGAAACTTGGCGCAAAAATTATTGAAAAGCATTTTTCACTTTCGCGTGATTTGTGGGGTTCGGATCATAAGGTTTCCATGACACCCGCTGAAATGAAAGAGCTTGTCGCACTTGTGAGAAGTGGCGAGTATAAAAAAGTGGACCACAAACCTTACTACGGAAAGAAAGATCGAGAGCTCGAGGGGGCTAAAAATCAATTCAGGCCGTATTTCAACAAGGCTTTGGTAGCCGGTAAGGAAATCAAGCGTGGTAGAGTTATAAAGAAATCAGACGTGTTCGCCATGCGGCCAATTATGTATGCGAAAGGACTGCCGGCAAATCGATTCCATGAAGTGGTCGGTAAGCGGGCGAAAAAGACACTTAAGAAGTATGAGTCGATAACTGAAGAAGTAATAAAAAATTTTAAATAACAAATTTTAAAATAATGATTCAATTTTAAATGTTTTAAACACTAATTCATTTAAAAATTATTTTAAAGTTTAAAATTGTAAATTAAAAATTGTTATATGGTCCGCCAATCAAAAAGACGTAAAATCGCTTTCATCATCACGAGTTTTATCCACTACTCGCGCAATTTTCTCATTCTCGAAGAATTGAATAAGCGTTCGGATGTTGATCTTCATGTCATTGTGGGCGGTACCGCTTTGCTTAGTAAATATTCTTCAAAGTACGCTCATGTCAAAGCCATGCTTGAAAAAACAGGCTTCAAAAATATTTACGAAATGTATTTTAATTTGGAAGGTGACAATCATGTAGTCAAAGCCAAAACTACTGGTCTTGGCGTTATCGAATTTTCCACTCTTTTTAATAATATCAAGCCAGACCTCGTGGTAGTGCGCGGCGATCGGTTTGAAGTTCTCGCGGCCGCTATTGCCGCCGCCTACATGAATATCTCCATCGCTCACATTGAGGGCGGCGATCTGTCCGGTTCTATCGATGAAAGTGTCCGCCATGCCGTGACGAAACTTTCTCATATCCATTTTACGACGAACGAACCAGCCAAATCTCGAGTCTTGAAAATGGGCGAGCATAAAAAATATGTTTTTAATTTTGGTAGTCCGGATGTTGAAGTCATTCATCGTGTTGGTAATGGTAAGAAACTTGATATTCAAAAGACAGGAAGTGGCGCACCGATCGACACCAAAAAAGACTATCTTATGGTGATGTATCATCCTGTTTCGACTGAAGTGGAAAAATCAATTGAGCACACGAGAAGTTTGCTTTTTGCCGTCCAGGAATTAAACATGCCGACGCTCTGGTTTTGGCCGAACGCCGATGTGGGAGCCGAAGAAATTTCACAGGAGCTCCGTATTTTTAAGGACAATGCCGTGAATCACAAAATTCACTTCATGCGCTATATTTCGCCGCAGGATTTTATTTGGCTTTTAAAAAATACTCGCTGTCTTGTCGGCAACTCGTCAGCTGGATTTAAAGAATCTTCATACTTGGGTGTACCAGTAGTTAACGTTGGTACTCGTCAGGCCAATCGTTTACGTTCCAAGAATGTTATCGATGTACCCTATAACAAGAACGCCATTAAGAATGCCATTTTAAAGCAGCTTGCCCGTGGCCGCTATCCGACTTCGCATCTTTATCGCGCTAACAACACTGCCAAAAACATTGCTAAAACACTCGCCACTATTGATCTCTATATCCAAAAGAAATTTATAGAGTAGAATAAAGATATGGTAGAGAGGAAAATTCTTGCAGTAATCACTGCGCGGGGCGGTTCAAAAGGAATACCGGGGAAAAATATTAAAATGCTTGGAGACAAGCCCCTGATTGCGTATTCAATTGATGCGGCCAAGAAAAGTAAGCTCATAACCCACACAATTGTATCAACAGACGATAAAGAAATTGCCGAAGTCGCCAAGAAGTACGGTGGTGAAGTTCCTTTTGTGAGACCAGCGGAATTGGCCGGTGATACGGTGAAGCATGTGCCAGTGATGCAACATGCTATTGAGTTTATGGAAAAAAAACTGGGAGTGACATTTGGTTTTGTAGTTATTCTACAGCCGACTTCGCCGTTTAGACTTCCCGAAGACATTGATAAAACTCTTGAGAGGTTGATTGAATCAAAAGCAGATAGCGCAGTGTCACTTGTTGATGTAGGGAATGACCACCCAGTCAAAGCCAAAAAACTTATTGATGGCAAAGTTCTTCCATACTGCATTCCGGAAACAGAAGGGGTTCGCCGGCAGGATTTGGAACAGGCATATCGGCGAAGTGGGGCAGTCTATGCTATGAGACGCGATTTAATTATGGGGGGAGGTCTTTATGGTGAATATATCGTCGGACATGTGGTGCCGGCAGATCGTTCAATTGACATTGATACTCCATTTGAGTGGTTTAGGGCAGAGTGGATGCTTAACGACTTAAAAAATAAAGGATTTAAGTTTTAAGCACCAAATTCAAAATTACAAATTCTAAATAAATTACAAACTTAAAATTCTAAAACCGTTTTGGATTTTGATATTGTAATTTTGAATTTATTTGGAGCTTGAATATTTGAATTTGTAATTTTCTGCATATGAAAATATTAAACACCATTGGCGAACAATTCGCCCCCGAAGGAAAGGAAATTCTCGTGAAACTTGGCGAGGTTGTTTATTCTGTCCCGAGTCAAACCGATCTTCTTGAACAGATCGGCAACTACAATGTCGCTTTTATCGGTTTGGGTTTGAATTTTCATAAAGATGTTTTAGATGCGGCAAAAAATTTGAAAGTTATTGTCACGGCGACAACGGGTCTTGATCATATTGATATCGAAGACACTAAGAAAAAAGGAATTGAAGTGCTTTCTTTGCGTGGTGAGGAAGCTTTTTTAAACAGCATTTCTGGAACGGCCGAACTTGCTCTTGGCCTTATGATTGGTTTGGTTCGTCGAATTCCTTGGGCATTTGAATCTGTAAAACGTAATGAATGGCATCGTGATTTATTTAAAGGTACGACACTCCAAGGCAAAACGCTTGGCATTGTCGGCCTCGGCCGCCTCGGCCGAATGATGGCCCGTTATGGCAAAGCTCTTGGTATGAAAGTGGTTTTTGCCGACCCGCGGGATAATTCAGACTACCAGCGTGTTTCTTTCGAAGAGCTCATTGAAACAAGTGATATTATTTCCATTCATGTTCATCTTTTGCCCGAAACAGAAAACATGTTTAATTCGAGCGTCTTTAAAAAAATGAAAAAAACCGCGGTGCTCATTAATACCTCACGTGGAAAGATTGTGGATGAGGAAGCGCTATTGAAGGTTTTAAATGAAGAGCAAATTGCTGGGTATGCTACCGATGTATTGTCAGACGAGCTCTCATTTAAAAAATATGATAACTTTAAAAAGTATACCGATAAGGACATTCTCGTTGAATACGCTAAAACGCATGACAACTGTCTCATCGTGCCTCATATCGGCGGCAATACTATCGATTCTCGTATCGCTACCGACGTTTTTATGGCAGAAAAACTCGCCCGCTTTCTTTCATCTAAATAAATGTGCTATAGTATGGCCTTAAAGATAATATAGGCATGAAATCCCGTTAGAGACCGCTTCGCTTCAGAAACGTTTTTAAAACAAAACAATGGACACAACAGATTATTACAACTCTAATCACGTCAAGATGCGTCTCGCAGTCATGCGAAGCGTTTCTTGTCTCTAACGGGATGAAATCAAATACCTATCTACGTTGGGGAGCGCTCGTATTTATTTTCCTCGTCCCATTCGTCTGTCTTATTACCAGTTCCTCTCTGTTTTTCCCTTTTATTACCGGAAAGAATTTCACGTTCCGTGTTTTAGTCGAGCTTGCCACTGGTTTCTGGCTTATACTAGCTCTTCGCGATCCCAGTTATCGGCCCAAAATCTCATGGATTCTTAAAGTTTTCCTCATCTTTCTCGGTGTACTGTTCGTGGCCGACCTTATGAGTCCGAATATTTTGAAGAGTTTTTGGTCAAATTTCGAGCGTATGGAAGGTTTTGTGACACTCTTCCATCTCTTTCTCTTTTTTGTAGTCACTTCTTCGATTCTTGATACGCCGAAATTATGGCTGCGATTTTTCCAAACATCGCTTTTTGTCAGTCTCGTCGCTGGCTTTTACGGGGTGCTTCAGTTGATGCATAAAATTCCGATCAATCAGGGCGGGGTGCGTCTTGATGCCACCTTTGGCAATGCCACCTATTTTTCGGTGTACATGATGTTCCATGTTTTCTTTGCGCTCTTTCTCTTGCTTCGCGAAAGAATGAATAAATGGGTGCAGTGGATTTACGGTCTTATTATTGTTTTCCAGCTTTATATTATTTACCACACAGCAACTCGCGGTGTTTTTTTGGGTCTTATTGCCGGAGCTCTTGTCATCACGGCGCTTCTCGGTCTTCTGGAGAAGGAGCGGAAAATGCTGCGGCGAGTTTCTCTTATCACTCTCGGCGCAGTCGTTTTTATAGTCGCTGTCTTTTTTGGCGTTAAAAATACTTCTTTTGTAAAAGACGATCCGGTGCTCGGCAGGTTTTCTTCCATTAATGCCAATGAAGCGCGGCCTCGTCTCTATGTCTGGAACATGGCTTGGCAGGGAGTAAAAGAGCGGCCGATTTTGGGTTGGGGCCAGGAAAGTTTCAATTATGTTTTTAATAAATACTATGATCCGCGGATGTACACTCAAGAGCAGTGGTTTGATCGCACTCACAACGTCTTTCTTGACTGGCTTATCGCCGGCGGCATTTTAGGCCTTCTTGCATATCTTTCACTTTTCGTGTTTCTGCTCTATTACATTTGGCAGGGCATTCCCTCCGAGCGTATTCCCGGACGTCTTTTCAAACGACTTGCGGCAAGCTTGCGACTAAGCAGCGAAGAGAGTCTTGAATTTTCGCTTGTTGATCGCGCGGTTTTGACTGGTCTTATCGTCGCTTACTTTATCCAGAATATTTTTGTTTTTGACAATATCACAAGCTATATTCTTTTCATGACGGTTCTTGCCTACGTCCATTCTATTAAAGGCAAAGAAATGTCTCTCAAATGGGTTAACCGATTAAATGTTGATTCGTCAATGCAGAATAAAGTGGGGATACCTGTCATTATTGCCCTGACTCTTTTTGCGGTATACGCATTTAATGTCAAAGGATATCTGGCTGGCAGAACGCTCCTTGAAGCCCTTCGCCCGCAACCCGGAGGTGTGACAGAAAATTACAAATATTACGAGAAAGCTCTTGCGTATCACTCCTATGGCGATGCTGAAATCAGAGAGCAGCTTGTGCAGGCGGCACTCAATGCCTTGAATTCCAGCGCTGATGTTTCGGTGAAGCAAAATTATTTCAACCTGGCTCAAAGTGAAATGGTTAAGCAGATAAATAAGACACCAGACGATGCCCGTTACCAGCTTTTCCTAGGAACATTTCTGTCGCGTTACCGACTTTTTGACGATGCGGCGGTTTACCTTGAAAAAGCCATTGCCTTGTCGCCCCGCAAACAAACTATTTACTTTGAAGTTGGATCAAATTATATAAACAAAGGAGATACTGCAAAAGCCGTTGAGTATTTCAAGAAGGCCTATGAGCTTGAACCAAAATTTACCATTGCCCGTGACTTTTACGTGGTTTCTCTGATTTATAATCATGAGCAGGCAGCGGCAGATAAAATACTTATGGATGCATACGGCACGGTTTTGGTTTCAAGTGACCCACTCGTCAAAGCGTATCTTGATACTAAACAATATTCGCGTGTGGTGGGAGTATGGAAGCAGAGAGTGGCAGACAATCCGAATAACCACAATGCTCACGTGTCTCTCGCTTCGGCGTATTTGCAGGCAGGGGAGCGCACTAATGCGATTAAGGAGTTGCAAGAAGCCATCCGCATTAACCCCGATTTCAAGGCGCAAGGTGAATTCTATATCAGTGAAATTAAAGCGGGACGCAATCCTTAAAGAAGCTTGTAGCTGATAGCTTTTAGCTTATAGGACAGAGAAAATATAATGAAAAAGATTTTATGTGTGGCAGATGCACCCGGGCCGGCAGAATTTTTACTGCCGGTTTTGCCATTACTTAAAGAGAAAGCGGAAGTGGTGGTGCTTGGATACGGCAAAGCTTTTGAAGTGCTTCAAGGAGCCGGCGCTTTGGAAGTCAAAACAGAAGAAGAGGGGATTGAAGTATATAAAAAGTTCAATCCTGGTATTTTAGTTGAAGCTATCAGTTCACTTACTAAGGGTCCATTTATAATAAATAAACTGATTGAGCGTGCCCATGCGGAAAGTGTACCAGTTGTTTGTTTGCAGGACATTTGGGCCAATCACCGGTGGCCGCATAATGCCTCAAGTCTAAAATATGCAAATCTCGTTTGTACCCTCGACGAATTTGCCGCCTCTCTTTGGAAAGAGGATGGTTTTAAAGGGAAGATTCAAGTGACTGGAAATCCTGGTTTTGAAAAATTTGGAAATGTGGATGTGGTGGAGGAGCGCGCGCGATTACGCGCGCGCCTCCACCTTTCCGCTGTTGACAAAGTAATTCTCTATGCTGGCCAAGGCACACCACGGGCTGTGGAAGAAGACAAAAAGACGTTTAAACTTTTAACTGACTCACTTCGATTGATAAAAGATTTTCCGATCAAACTTATCGTTCGTCCGCACCCTCGCGCTGAAGAAACGGGTTATTATAAAGAATATGCTCAAAATCTTGAAGTGGTAGATACAAAGAGTATTCATTTTTCTGAAAATATTTTACCAGCTGCCGATTTAATCGTTTCTATTTTTGCTACCAACCTTATACACGCATGTTACTTACGAATTCCAGCCATGAGCATACTGCTTCCTGGCGCCGGGGGCGAAATCACCGAAGTCCTTCGGCTCAAAGACTTTCCGCCAAATACTATGGGAGCCACTGTTGGTGTATACAAAGAAGATTCGCAGGAACTCAAAGAAAAGATTTTAAAAATATTGACCGATGAAACTTTCCGCGGTTCACTCATCCGTGCTCAAAAAAGTAATTTTATTCTCGATGGTAAAAGCGCGGAGAGGACATGTCTCGCTATTTTAGGAGTATAAAAAGACATCTCTTTTATGGCCTAACCAAAGGCTCGGCCGGTTCGTATCTTTATAGATAATACATAAAATACGTATATTGTCAATGAATATATTGACTAAGTATATTATATATGTTATCATCTCGGCAGAAGTCAGACCGGTATTTATCGGCTTTTGACAAGAGAAAAGTGAGAAAACCACAAACGAACGAAGGATAAACCTATGAAGATAATGATTGTTGCGAAAGACATGGGCGGTGCAAATGCCACTGTCCCACTCGCGGAAGTTGCCCGTAAGCGCGGCGATCAAATCGTCGTCGTAAGTGAAGGCCTTGCTTCGGTAAAGTTCGAAGCCGCTGGGTTTCCCCCTTACTTCAAGGGGTCGGTGAACTGTAAAGTTGAACCGTTTACTGTCGACGCCGCCGCTATGATTCGCAGTGTCAAACCAAACGTCGTAGTCTGCGCCGAAGGCAGTCCTAACAATCTCGAAGGAGAATTCGCTCGCGCCGCCAATGCAGAGAATCGTTATGTGGTAGCAGTGAACGATTTTTGGAATGGTTCAACGAGACTCAAGGCAAGACCGGATCTGGTGCTTGCTGTTGATGAACACGACGGAAAGCTTTCTCAAGTGAGTGAGCCGCAGGCAAAGGTTGTGATCGCTGGTAATGTCGGCGTTCCGTGCCGTAAATCAATCGAGGCCTTGCGCAACTGTCCTGAAGTGGAAACACTGCGAAGCCGTTTCGATCAAATCATTGTGTACACCGGCGCGGGTGAGAGCACCGACGCAGAAATCGAGGCCTTACTTGCTTCACTTGCTGTCACAGGTGGCTACTGGGGCTTGATTCCTCGTTTTCATCCAAAGCATGCCAAGTTGGATCATCGCACTGGCGGCACATGCGAGGATTTCTGGGTGAAGCAACTTTCTGTCCTCGGTGGTCAAGTGGTCTATCTCGACAGGGTCAACAAGACCGACCCAATCGCTGTTTCGTCTGACGTTGTTGTTGGCACTTTCAGTACCTTGCTAACGACGGCCGCGGTTGCAGGCAAAGCTTGCGCATCGCTCTGGATCCCTGCAGTTCAGGAATCTTTGAAGAAGCAGGCTGGCCTCGATGAGATTCCTATCGTCAAACTTGGTTGTTCACATTTGATCGAGAAGCCGACAGATCTTTCAACGCTCTCGCTCTCGCCTGTTTCTGAAGCAGATCGAGCAAAATTGAAACCTTTCAACGCCGAGCTTGCCTACGAAGCGATTTCCGAATTCGTGGGACCCGTCTGAAAGTAGCTTCGTTATCGTTATCATGGGCCGGAACATCACAGTTCCGGTCTTTTTTTATTTTCAAACGGAGCGAGTGAAGAGAAAGTTCTTACTTTCTCTTCCGAGCGGAGTGCAGAAAACAAAGAATACCCCGTAGCTTGCTACGGGGTATAGAGCGAGTCTTCGAGCGCGACTCCGGGGTTCCGGGGCTTGCCCCGGAGTCAATACTTCTTTATTCACAAAATTTGGTTGACATTTTTTAGGACAGTGGTAGTATCTTGAGAGCGTTACCAAACCAAATCGAAAGGAAAGCACATGCTATACGTGTCCATAGTGCCGAGAGGCAGATGGCAGGCCGTTTTAAAAGCCACCCTTACCATCGTTGTTCCCATTGCGATCGGGGTTGTGGCCTTTATCGGAGTTTATCTCCAGACTCACTAGCCTCTGTCTCCGCCCGAAAGTCTGTCCCCCGGGCCAGACTTTTTTTGTTGTCTAATATGAGGTGTATACTTATCTTATGGAAATTCAGAAAAAAGTTCCGCTGAAACCTTTTACCACATTTAAAATCGGCGGTGAGGCGCGATTTTTTTGTCGGGTTAAAAATACCGATGAGTTGCTTGAAGCGCTCATTTTTGCCCGCAAAGAAAAAGTCCCCTTTTTAATTCTAGGAAGTGGATCAAATATTCTTTTAAGTGACGATGGTTTCCCGGGCCTCGTCATAAAAATGGAAATTACCGGCATTAAGTATCAGAAAAAAGAGAAGAGTGTCGAAGTGTCGGTTGGGGCAGGAGAAAATTGGGATGCCTTTGTGGCCGAAACGGTTGAGAAAAATCTCCATGGACTTGAAAATTTGTCAGGCATTCCGGGAACGGTGGGAGCGGCCCCAGTTCAAAACATTGGCGCCTACGGCGTCGAGGTGAAAGATTTCATTTCATGGGTAGAGGTCTTTGATACTAAGGAATTGAAGACGAGACATTTGAGCAAAGAACAGTGCGAGTTTGAGTATCGATCTTCAATTTTTAAAACACCGAAAGGGAAACACTTTGCCATAACAAGAGTCGGTTTTTTGCTTCACACCAAGCCGAATTTAAAATTGCACTATCGAGATGTGGCAGAGCATTTTAATAGAAAAAATATAGCCAAACCTTCCATCTATGAAGTGCGAGAGGCTATTTTGTTTATACGAAGCGGAAAATTTCCGGATTTAAATGTGGTAGGAACAGCTGGTTCATTTTTTAAGAATCCCATTTTGTCGAAGAAGCGTTTTGATGCTCTTATAAAAATGTATCCCGATATGCCTTTTTTCCCCGAGTCGTATGGCCGCGTTAAAGTGCCGCTTGGCTGGATTTTGGAACATGTTGTTGGAGTGAAAGGAAAACGCGAAGGGGATGTTGCTTCTTTTGAAAAACAAGCACTTGTCCTCGTTAATTTCGGCAATGCCCGATCACATGAAGTCTATAATTTCGCTCGAAACATTGAACGTGAGGTAAAAGAGAAAACTGGCATTGATGTGGAATGGGAAGTGCAGTGGGTTGAATAGAATGGAATAAAGAATGAGGAATAAAGAATTAGGCTCTGGGGACGTTGGATTCTTGCTTTTTGTTCATTTTATAGTATGGTTTTGAAAGGGTTTCTTCGGGTTTAATCCTAGAGAAACAAAACAAACCAATTGTGGAGAAGAGAATTATGAACATTAAAAAACAAAGCTGGTTGTATAAACTGGCTTATCTCTATTGTGCTGACAACAAAAGGCCGGTTCAAGACAACCTGTGTTGTTTCCTGTGGCGTTTAGGATGGACAGTCTCTTGGTCCGCTCTCGCTATTATCGGAGGAGCGATTTTAGAATTTGTGTTTGGTGTCCTCTGTCTCCTTTTCGGTTTCCGATTCCGACTTGGCGCAGATGGAATGCCTAAGCCCTACTGGTTGCCGCGCATTGGAGAAGCACGAATCTCTTTGGGAATTGTGCTTGTTGCCTGGTGGATGATCCATTCGGCGACGGTTTTTATCCCCGAGTTTGTTGAAGTGGGGATTATCGAGGAACCTTTTATTCCCGCTATGATTCAATTCGCGCAATTTGTGACAGTGTCTGTGTCTGCGTTGGGCGCACTCTTTTTCCTTCTGATTCGTTTAATCGAAAGTCAATTGGCGGTAGACTTTAAGCAGTTTCAGTCGTCTGTCTTGGAGTCTTTTCGATCCAAAAAACAAAAGATTTGCCCTGTCGTCCATTTCGAGTAGCAGACCCTCGGTTTCTGTTAACCTTAAAGCCTCGCGGGCAGTTCGCGCGGCTTTTTTTGTATGTTCGAATCGACATCACAAGTCGTTAATTATTTCTATGAATTTCAACTCTCGTTTTTCTATGTTAATATGCAGTTATGTCCCTTTTTACCAAGATTTTTGGCGATGAATCCAGTAAATTTCTCAAAACTGCTACGCCGACCGTCGAGAGAATAAACGGTTTTGAACCGGCTATTTCGAAGCTCTCTGATGAAGAATTGAAGTTGAAAACAGGGGAGTTTAAGAAGCGTCTCGCCGGAGGCGAGACGCTTGACGATCTTCTTCCTGAAGCCTTCGCCGTCGGCCGCGAAGCAGCTAAGCGCACTCTCAAAGAACGGCATTTTGACGTGCAACTTATCGGTGGCATGGTGCTTCATCAAGGCGGCATTGCTGAAATGCGAACCGGTGAAGGAAAGACCCTGGTGGCAACCCTTCCGGCATATCTCAATGCGTTAACTGGAAAAGGTGTTCATGTGGTGACGGTCAACGACTATCTTTCACGCCGCGATGCGGTCTGGATGGGCCAAATTTACAATGTACTCGGACTTTCAGTTGGTGTTATTAACCATGAAAGCTCTTTTATATACGATCCTACTCATCGCGAACTTGACGAGAAGCGAGATGAAATTGGCTCATTTAAAGTCATCTATGAATTTTTGCGTCCGTGTACACGACGAGAAGCGTATGAAGCTGATATTACTTACGGCACTAATAATGAATATGGTTTTGATTATTTGCGCGATAATTTGGAATATGAAGCGAGCGTCTTGCGCCAGAGAGAATTTAACTATGCCATTGTGGATGAAATTGACTCCATTTTGATTGACGAAGCTCGCACACCTCTCATTATTTCTGCCGCCACAGGCGATTCGGAAAATCTGTATGTCACTTTTGCGCACATTGTCCGCGATTTTGAAGATGAAAAGGATTTTAAAATGGACGAGAAATTTCATACCATCCAATTAACTGATGAAGGCATTAACAAAGCAGAAAAAAGACTGAATGTTGAAAATATTTATACCGATCGGGGCATAAAATATGTTCATCATTTAGAGACAGCAGTGAAAGCGAAAGCATTGTATCGGCGCGATAAAGAATATGTGGTGCGAGACAATGAGGTGGTCATTGTTGATGAATTCACAGGCCGCCTTCAGCCCGGTCGTCGCTGGTCTGAAGGTTTGCATCAGGCTATTGAGGCTAAAGAGGGTGTGAAAATTCAGAAAGAATCGCGCACTTTTGCCTCAATTACATTCCAAAACTATTTCAGGCTTTATAAAAAACTTTCCGGTATGACCGGTACCGCTCTTACTTCTAAAGAAGAATTTTTCAAAGTGTATGGATTGGAAACCTATGCCATTCCCACAAACAAACCAATTGATCGTGCGGATCACAATGATCTTATTTTCCAAAATGAGAAAGGTAAGTTCATGGCAATTTCGAGAAAGGTTAAAGAGTTGCAAGAGAAAGGCCAACCAGTACTTGTCGGTACCGCTTCAATTGAAAAAAACGAAGTTCTTTCCGAGTATTTTAAACGTGAAGGAATCAAGCATGAGCTTTTGAATGCAAAGAACCACGAGCGGGAAGGTGAAATTATTGCCCAAGCTGGACGAAAAGCAGCCGTGACCATTGCCACTAATATGGCGGGTCGCGGTGTTGATATCAGACTAGGAGGTAACCCGGCGCCGAAAGAAGACTATGAGACGGTGCGCGGCAACGGCGGTTTATTTGTCTTGGGTACGGAGCGACATGAAGCTCGCCGCATCGATAATCAGTTGCGTGGTCGTTCCGGCCGCCAAGGTGATCCGGGCAGTACACAATTTTATGTTTCTTTGGAGGATAATCTTATGCGGATCTTCGCCAAGGACATGCTTAAAAATGTGATGGGGCGGCTTGGGGTGAAGGAAGATGAGCCGATTGAAAATAGGATAATCACCAAAGCGCTCGAAACTGCCCAGACAAAAATTGAAGGGTTCAACTTTGATGCGCGCAAGCATGTTTTGGAATACGACGATGTGATGAATCATCAGCGCAAAATTATTTATGAAAGACGCCGCAATATTTTGACTGGAGGCAAGGAAGCTGTTGACGATTATTTCTCAACCGTACTTGGCGTGGACGAGACTTTACAGAAAATTATTGAGGAGAAAAAAGCCATTCTTGGTGAAGAAAGTTTTTATTCGACGGTAAGACGGCTCATTTTGCAAACCGTGGATTTCTTCTGGGTAGAACACTTGGAGCAAATGGATTACATGCGCGGCTCGGTGAATTTGCGCGCCTATGGCCAGCGCGATCCGCTTGTTGAATATAAAAAAGACGGTTTGCGTTTGTTTAAAGAAATGCAGGAATCAGTGGCCCATCAAGTAAAGGAAATGCTCCCGACTATTGCCGCCTCCGGTTTTGAGCATGAGAAACGCGAACTCGAACGTATCCGAAAACAAGCCAAAGAAATCGGCGGCTCTTCAAATTCTACCGATTCCTCAAAATTAGCGACATCGCAAGTCGTTAATAGGCCTACAGTTGGCCGCAATGATCCTTGTCCGTGTGGTTCTGGAAAGAAGTATAAAAAATGTGGGATGCTCAATACGGAGGAGCATCAGCAATTGATGGCAAAGAAATAAAATGAAAATTTCGTATAGCGATTTTGAAAAAGTTGATATCCGGGTGGGGAAAGTTCTTGAAGTTACCCCCTATCCTAAAGGAAAATATTCAACACACATCCTCAAAATTGATTTTGGCACTGAAATTGGAGTTAAGAAATCTCTTGCCCGACTTTCTCCGAATTATCAAGGTCCGGAACTTGTCGGGAAATCCGTTTTTGGTGTGGTAAATTTTGAACCAAAACAAATTGGTGAGCACATTTCCGAATCTTTGACCCTTGGTATAGCAGATGAGAATGATAATGTAGTGCTTGTCCATCCCGGAAAAGACGTGCCTTTGGGTGGTAAAATGTATTAAAGCCTATGAAAAAATCCGCAGCATCGATTTTAAAAGAAAATCCGACTCTTAAAGATATTCAGGAGTATGTGAAGCTAATGGAAAAGCAAAGAGGCTTTGAAGATGAAACGGTGATTCAAAAATGTCTTTTGCTCGGTGAGGAGGTGGGAGAACTTTTTAAAGCTATTCGCAAATCAGAAAAGATAAAAACAGCTGCTGATTCAAAATTTACATCTGTAGAAGAAGAATTAGCAGATATTCTTATCTATACTAGCGCTCTTGCAAATAGACATAATATTGATTTGGAAAAAGCCTTTCGAAATAAAGAAGAAAAAAACAAAAAAAGAAAGTGGAGTAATTAATTCTTCAAGGTATGAAACTTTTAAAGTTTGCTCCAAATCTTATTCCCTTAATTTTATCAGGTGAAAAAACCTCCACATGGAGACTTTTCGACGATAAAGAGTTAAAAGAGGGAGATGTATTAGATTTACTCAACAAAGAAACTTTGCAGAAGTTTGTAAGCGTGGTGATTGTAAAAGTGAGGGAGAAAAAGCTTGGCGACGTTGAATCCAGCGATTTTGAAGGACATGAAAAGTTTGAAAGTGCCGAAAAAATGCTTGAGACTTACAAAAAATATTACGGCGACATGGTAAGTACGCATACCGTTGTTAAAATGATTGATTTTAAATTACTCTGAAATGTTACGATATATCGTAACATTTTGAAATAAGTGAATGCAGAGAGAAAATAAAGAAGTATTGACTCCGGGGCAAGCTACGGGGTATTCTTTGAATTCTCCACCTTACAGGTGCTGTCCACTCATTGGATCTTTTGTCAGAACAAAAGCTCTCAATGAGTCTTGCGAAGCTCCAAGTGTTCGCTTCTCACTCCGCTCGGAAGAGAAAGTAAGAACTTTCTCTTCCCCTTACAGGGGCGGTACACCTTTCGCCCTTTGAAGACAAAGCGCTCAAGGTCTTGCGCCCCGATGACTATCGGGGCTCACTCGCTCCGTTTGAAAATAAAAATGAAAAAGAAACTACCAAAAATTATTGAAGACGTCGGTTTTGATTTCAATTGGGACTCGCAGAAAGTGTGGGCACTTGATGAACCTGTTATTGATATGGATATCAATGATTTGATTTGGCACTTTGAAATTCCGTTTTGGGAGATGAAGGATACCGATGATTATAATTTGAGTCCCAATGAGGTTATAAAAGCTCCCGATATTCACTCTGCTCATTACCAGAAGGTCCAAAAAGCGGATTTGCAGTACCCAATTGACATTATGAGAAACAGAGGCCGTTGGCTGATTCTTGATGGTTTGCATCGCTTGGTTAAAGCGTATCTTGCCGGCCAAAAACACCTGAAAGTTCGCAAAATTCCTCGCTCGCGCATTCCAGAAATTTTGAAGACTGACGTATAATAAAATATCGATATTTTGATCTGTGTAGCTTAAATCTTTGCCTTATTTTCAAACGGAGCGAGTGAAATGAAAGTGTCTTCACTTTCATTTCCGAGCGAAGTGCAGAAAACAAAGAATACCTCGTAGCTTGCTACGAGGTACAGAGCGAGTCTTCGAGCGGAGGCTTCGGGGGTCCGTCATGCCTCGGAGTTAATACTTCTTTATTATTTCGAAATTTTTACCCATGGGATTTTTAGTTGGTATTATCAATGGAATAACCGTTGCCTTTCAGAACAGCCAGTTCAAAAAACTGAAAGGCGTTGATAGCCATATTCTGAATTGGTCGCGTTTTTTGGTCGGTACCCTTGTGGTGGCAATACTCGTGCCCGTTTTTTCCCATTGGGTTATGCCGCCAAGACAATTTTGGTTTATTTTAATTCTTGGTTCTATTCCAGTAGAGGTGATGGTGTCACATTTTTATGTCCGAGCTTTTCAAGTCTCGCCCAATCGCTTGTTGGTCCGCTCTTTTCTCTGTCTTTAATCTTCTTAGTGCCCGTGAGTTACTTATTGCTTGGCGAACTGCCCTCACTTCTTGGTGGGATAGGGATTTTGTTTGTGATTGCAGGGACGCTTTTCTTGAGCTGGGATTTTGAGGATCCGGGCTTTTGTTCTTCCCTCCGTACTCTCTTTAAACAAAAAGGCACACTTTACATGATTACTGCCGCGTTTTTCTCAAGTCTTGCCGTTTCGTTTTCGAAATTTGCCTACCGCTATGTCCCGCCCCTTGAATTTGCCTTCTACATCAGTCTTGGCTTGGTGATCGTTTTTGGCCCGCTTGCATGGCGCAAAAGTTTTGTCTCCGTTAAAGGTCAGCCGTTCCAACTCATTGCCGCCAACATTGCCTATGGTATTGGTCAGGCCCTTCACTATATTGGACTTTCACTTTTGCCGGCAGCATATTACATTTCTGTTAAACGATCGAGCATTCTTTTTGATGTCTTTATTGGTAAGTTTCGGTTTGGGGAGAGTCACTTTAAAACGCGGCTTATCGGATCAATTATTATGATGGCCGGTCTCGTTTGTATCGCTTTAGCCTCTGTCTATAAATAATTCTATGACTGTTTACAATAAATTAGTGCGGGATAAAATACCGAAATACATCCAGTCAAAAGGGGGCACGCCGAAATTTCACGTCGCCGATGAGACAGAGTACCGCATCAAGTTATTTGAGAAACTAATCGAGGAAACCAAAGAATTTAAAGAAGCAGGCTCTCTTGAAGAATGCGCCGATGTTTTGGAAGTTCTGGATGTTTTAATCACCTTTTTGCATTTCGATCAAAAAGAGCTACAATCAGTGCGTCTAAAAAAGCGTGATGAGCGGGGTGGTTTTCAAAAACGCATTATTCTTGAAGAATCATAATGCCAACTCCAAAGAAAAATAAAACTAAAAAAGAAGTAATTGTAGCCGTGAGCGGCGGCTTTGATCCAGTTCATCGTGGCCATGTTCGTCATTTCAAGGAAGCCAAGAAACTTGGTACAAAATTGGTGGTGATTTTGAATAATGACAACTGGCTTCGCAAGAAAAAAGGGTACGTCTTTATGGAGGAAGATGAGCGAAAAGAGATTATTGAAGCCCTCGCTGTGGTGGATCGTGTCGTCATTTCAATGCATTCCTCGGATTCTCAAGATATGAGTGTCTGTAATGAGCTTCGAAAAATTAAGCCGCATATTTTTGCTAATGGCGGGGATCGTACCGTGGGAAATGTACCAGAAGTGCCAGTGTGCGAGAAACTGGGCTGCAAAATGGTCTTTAATGTCGGCAAGGGTGGGAAAGTCCAGTCAAGCTCGTGGTTGATTGCAAAAATCAAGGGGAAAAATTAAGAGATAACCTACAATGGCTCAACGAAAAATTTTAACGTTAGTATTAGTCCATGATCATCCGCGTATTTTGCTTGGTATGAAAAAGCGAGGCTTCGGGGCTGGACGCTTCAATGGTTTTGGCGGAAAGGTGGAAAAGAATGAAACAGTAGAGCAAGCCGCCCTTCGTGAATTGGAAGAAGAGTCGAAGGTTAAAGTGGGAGAACTTGAAAAGCACGGTGTCATTGAATTTGAATTTAAAGGTAACCCTGAAATTCTCGAGGTACATGTTTTCAAGGGCCGTCGAGCTTTAGGAGAACCCCAAGAGTCTGAAGAAATGAAACCGCAGTGGTTTTATGTCGATGAAATCCCATTCAAGGAAATGTGGCCAGACGATATCTATTGGATACCACTGTTTTTGAAAGGTAAAAAGTTTAAAGGCCGTTTTCTCTTTGGGCCTGGCGATTCGATTTTGGAGAAGGAAATACAAATAGTCGAAAGTTTAGAATAGTCAAAAGTCGTAAAGTCCATAAAGTCAAAAGGAAGAAAATGTTCTGACTCTCGACTTTATGGACCTTATAGACTTTATGACTTTATTGACTTCGTAAACCTGCTACAATAAAGTCCATGCTTCCGCATCTTATTGTCAGTTACGCCTACTTGATAGTGCTTTTCGGCACTTTTTTTGAAGGTGAAGTGGTACTAGCTATTGCCGGTTTTGCCGCTAGGAATCACCACCTTCACTTGCCGCTTATTATGCTTTGCGGTTTCATCGGTGGTCTTTTGGGTGATCAATTTTTCTTTTGGGTCGGACGATTGAAGGGAAGGCAGTATCTTGAAAAGCGGCCGCATTGGCAGGAGAATGCCGATCGAGTTCATGAATTACTTCACAAATACAAATATTGGGTAATGGCAGGCTTTCGATTTATCTACGGTTTCCGGGTGATTACACCTATGGTTATCGGCATGAGCTCTATTCCCTATAAAGAATTCACTTTTTTTAACATCGCTGGCGCTGCTACCTGGTCTATTATTGTCACCGGTCTTGGCTATATTTTTGGAAACGCTCTTGAATTGTTTATCAAGAACGTCAGACATTATGAAATTCAAGCCGTCATATTTATCGCCCTTGTCTGCGCTGCTTTGTGGGTTTGGAGTTATGTTAAAAGGCAAATGCGGTATAAGAAAAAGGAGGGTATAATAGAAATATCTACCAAACCATGAAAGAAAAATTTTCAGTGATTAGAAAGGTAATCCATTTTTTTGACAAGCTGGAAGACCATGTCCGTGGTGCATTGAGCCGGTATCCTCTGGTCTACAGTATTATCGGCGGTGTTGCTATCGTCCTTTTTTGGCGTGGCGTATGGGATACGGCGGATCAATTTGAATTTTTGACCGGTCCGATTTCAGTCATGATCAGTGTCTTTGTGCTTTTAATAACCGGTTTGTTCGCCTCATTTTTCGTTGGAGATCAGATTATCATTTCCGGTCTTCGCAAGGACAAGAAAATTATTGATAAAACCGAAAGTGAAATCAAGACCGAACTTTCAACTCTTACTGAAGTTAGAGAAGAGCTTCATAAAATCGAGGGTTCACTTCAGCGTCTAGAAAAAGAAGAACAGCAGTACCATCATTCGAATCGGTAAGTTTGAAGTCAAAAGTCTATAAAATCTATACGCGACTGAAGGCTGTTTCTACATTGGAAGATTCCGATGAACCAAGCAAAACGGAAGGTTAAGGAAGCCGATTCAGAAAGATGAAGACACCCTCTGGCTAATCTTGTATAATAAAACCATGCAAGACAGGCGCGTCCAGGTTGGATTTTTTGTTGCACTAATTACGCTCGTGCTTGTGCTTTCCTATTTTATTTTCAAGCCATACATCACTGCTCTTTTTCTTTCTCTTATTCTGTACATATCTTTTGAGCCTCTGTTTCAGGCATTGCTTCGTTTTACCCAAGAAAAGAGATGGCTTGCATCGCTTCTTACCGTCACCTTTATTGTCGTTATCATTCTTTTTCCGTTCATCTTTTTCGGGTTCTTTCTTTTTGAGGATGCTAAAGATTTGTATACGCGAGTCAGTTCCGAGGGTTTGGATCATAATATTATCCATGAATGGGCGACTATTATTCAAGGTCACGTTAACACCATTATTCCTATCGTGACAATTGACATTGAACAGTATATGAATAAGTTTCTCGGATTAATTGTGGGAAACCTCGATACTTTTTTCTCAAGTTTTCTTAAAGTGCTGGTCAGTCTCTTTATCGTTTTACTCTCTCTTTTTTATCTTTTCCGTGATGGTGAAAAACTTCGGCGCACCATCCTGGTGTTCAGCCCGCTTGCCGATACTGATGATCAAAAAATCTTCGATCGGATTAAACTCGCCGTCAACTCAGTGGTGCGGGGATCACTTTTCATTGCTTTAATTCAAGGTATGCTTGTGGGTTTAGGGTTTGCCATCTTTGGTATACCGAGCGCATTTCTCTGGGGGGCCGTCGCGGCAGTTATGGCGCTTGTACCGACGCTTGGCACTTCGCTTGTAGTTATTCCCGGCGTTGTCTATCTTTTTCTCAACGGTCATTCTCCGCAAGCCACCGGTCTTTTGGTGTGGGGTATGGTTGCCGTGGGTCTTGTTGATAATTTTCTTGGGCCGATTCTCATTAAACGAGGCATTAAAATTCATCCCTTTCTTATCCTGCTCTCGGTGCTCGGCGGCATTGCTTTTTTCGGGCCAATTGGATTTGTGGCCGGACCGGTAGTCTTGAGCCTCTTGCTGATGCTTCTCTCCATGTATCCTCTCATTATTGAGAATAGAAATAGCTGACAAGAAAGAATTGTATATACCAGTATTGTTGGAAACGGGGCGATGTGGCAGAGCATCCGAGAAGGTTGCTCGTTTTGTAAATTCAAAATCCGAAGCAGGTTTTGTTGATTCTCATCATCTCTTGTTATATAGTGTCTTTTATGAAAGAGCTCAAAATTGTCACCCATAGCGGACGATTTCACGCCGATGAGAGTTTTGGTGTTGCAGCTCTGCGTATTTTTTTTGAGAATAAAGGCATACGCCCGAGGATATACCGCACTCGCGACGAAAAGGTCATTAGAGAAGGGGATATCGTCCTCGACGTTGGCGGTGTATATAATCAAGCAGAAAATCGTTTTGACCATCATCAGGAGGGTGGTGCTGGCCGCCGTCAAAATAATATTCCATATGCCGCTTTTGGTCTGGTATGGAAACGCTACGGTGAAGAGCTCGCCGGTTCAAAAGAGGCGGCGAATTTAATTGATGAAAAACTTGTCGAGCAAATTGATTCCTATGATAATGGCGAGGTGTTATTTACGCCCATTTCAAAGGATATACAGCCATATCTTATGAATGATGTGGTGTCGGCCTATCTTCCTACATGGAAAGAAAAAGATGATTCAGAGGCGTTCGATGAAGCTTTCAATAAAGCGGTGGCCGTTGCCCGTGAGTTGTTGGAGCGGGAAATCAAGCGGGCAAAAGACAAGCTTGAGGCTTCTCATTTTGTAAGAGAGGCTTACGAAAAAACAAAAGATAAAAGAGTATTGGTTTTAGACCAAAGCTATCCGTGGCGGGAAGTGGCCGACACATTGCCCGAACTTCTTTTTGTAATCCACCCCGAAGATTCAAAATGGCATGTGCTTGCGGTACGGAAAAGTGTTTCTGGATTTGAAAACCGAAAAAGTTTTCCGGCATCGTGGGCAGGGAAGCGTGACGTTGAATTAGCGGCAGTGTCAGGTGTCCCCGACGCCGTTTTTTGCCACAATAAACTTTTTATCGCAGTAGCAAAGTCGAAAGAGGGAGCGATTGTGCTTGCAAGAAGAGCAATCGGAAGTTAGTCGAAAGTCTATAAGGTCCATAAAGTCCATAAAGTCTAAAACTAATGAAGATTGAAAAGTTCGAAGACATCGTGGCGTGGCAGAAAGCAAAGGTGCTGACGTTAGGAATTTATTCTATCTTAAAAAATAACAGAGATTTTTCATATAAAGATCAAATACAACGGGCTTCTGTTTCCATAATGAACAATATTGCAGAAGGATTTGAGCGTCGAGGTGACACAGAATTAAAACGTTTTTTGTTTATAGCTAAAGGATCATGTGGGGAAGTTCGCTCATTATTACATCTTGGCAGGGAACTTGGTTATTTTTCTGAAAAAGAATTTCAGCAACTATATCTATTAGCTACAGAAATTTCAAGATTATTGTCAGCTTTCATAAAAAAATTAAATTAATTTATTTTTCCCATTTCTCTCGACTTTATGGACTTTATAGACTTTTGACCTTAGACTATTCATATGGCTTTTGTTGATGAATTGAAACTCTATATTGAGGCAGGCCGTGGGGGAGATGGTGTGGTACGCTGGCTCCATGAGAAATTCCGCGAGTTTGGCGGGGCGGCTGGAGGCAATGGCGGCAAGGGCGGCGACGTCTATATTCGAGCTGTCCGAGATATGGGTATTTTGTATCGCTATCGCACCATTAAAAAATTTAAAGCAGAGCACGGGGCCGATGGAGAAAATAAGAGCCGCTATGGCAAAGGAGGCAAAGATCTTGTTATTGATATGCCGGTAGGAGCCCTTATTACCAATATGGAAACCGGGCACACTGTCGAGCTTTTGAAAGACGGGGAGCAGATTTTAATTCTTCACGGTGGTAAAGGAGGCCTTGGCAACGAACACTTTACTGGCTCGACAAATCAACGACCCCAAAAAGCAACACTGGGGAAACTCGGCGAGCGTGCCGATTTTGAGATTGAGCTTCAGCTTATTGCTGATGCGGGACTCATCGGTCTTCCTAACGCAGGCAAGTCATCTCTTTTAAATGTCTTGACCAATGCCACGGCAAAAGTGGGCGATTATAAATTTACAACCCTTGAACCGAATTTGGGCAGCTTGTACGGTTTTGTCCTTGCTGACATCCCTGGACTTATCGAAGGAGCCTCTCTAGGAAAAGGGTTGGGGCATAAATTTTTGCGGCACATTAAACGAACTAAAGTCCTCTTGCACTGCATTTCGCTCGAGAATCCTGATCTCGAGTCGGTCTATAAGGCTGTTCGGGGAGAACTTAAAGCCTATGATCCGGAGCTTACAGATAAAAAAGAGATTATTGTACTTACAAAAACAGACCTCGTTTCTCCGCAAGAGCTTAAGAAGGCGACAGCTTTGATGAAAAAGCACTCTAAAGATGTTTACGCCGTCTCTATCTACGATGATCCGGCGCTTAAGAAGTTTTCTGATACGTTGGTGAAAAAATTGAGAGGAGCTCAATAGTCAATAGTCAATAGTCAAAAGTCATAAAGTCCATAAAGTCGAGAATAAGAATATCCTCTTCCTTTTGACTTTATAGACTTTATGACTTA
>Ga0209515_10000739_pt1 | contig 57610 bp, 57 predicted proteins | sample Subgroupgradi54m_FD_187454 | JGI IMG/M metagenome (GOLD analysis project Ga0209515, IMG submission 187454) | Subsurface groundwater microbial communities from S. Glens Falls, New York, USA - GMW60B uncontaminated upgradient, 5.4 m (SPAdes)... ... | reverse complement strand
AACGGATAAAAGCTACTCCGGGGATAACAGGCTAGTCTGGTCCAAGAGTCCATATCGACGACCAGGTTCGGCACCTCGATGTCGGCTCATCGCATCCTGGGGCTGGAGAAGGTCCCAAGGGTTTGGCTGTTCGCCAATTAAAGCGGTACGCGAGCTGGGTTCAGAACGTCGTGAGACAGTTCGGTCTCCTATCCACTGTGGGCGTTGAAACTTGAGAAGATTCTTCCTTAGTACGAGAGGACCGGGAAGGACGAACCTCTGGTGCACCAGTTGTCCTGCCAAGGGCATCGCTGGGTAGCCATGTTCGGTGCGGATAAATGCTGAAAGCATCTAAGCGTGAAGCCGTCTTCAAGATGAAGTTTCGTTATTAAGCTCCTCGGAGAATACGAGGTTGATAGGCAGTAGGTGTACGGACAGCAATGTCTTTAGCCAAACTGTACTAATAAGCTAATTTATCTCGACCATAATTGAGATTTCTTTTACGAACGTATTCATTCTCACTAGAGAGATTCCGTCTCTTCACTCCGCTCTTTGGCGGAGTTGTTGTAAGGGTCGGAAGTCTCTGGTGCTTCTGCCGGCAGGGATACACCTGTTCCCATCTCGAACACAGTCGTTAAGCCTGCCAGGGCCGATGATACTCCCAAGGGGGAAAGTAGGTCAGTGCCAGTTTATCAAAGAGCCATCCGTAAGGATGGTTTTTTGTTTGACAAGATAAGTGTTCTTGTTAGGATAGGACGAAAGGAGAATGGATCATGCACCATCATCGTGAGCAAGATCTTGGGAGGCCGGCATATTTTCTTCTTCCAAGTTTTAAAGTAAATTGTCTCTACCCTGGACGAAAGGGTGTACTGACGAGTACACTTGTAAAAGAATTTCTCTTAGAGGGTTTTGGAGGATATTCCGCGCCAGATTATATTGTAAAAGGCGCATGGAGAGATTCTGAAACAGGAACTGTCTATCAAGGGGAATTTGTTCCTTTCTTCGTTTCCTTTCTTGGGAAGGAACGTATCCCGATCCTTACTGAATTTCTCAGTACGCTTGCCCATGCGCTTGAGGAAGAATGTATTTATCTTGAAACAGGAGAAGACGCTCGATTGGTTTTTGCCAGTGGAGTATCTCAAGAAATATCGAGTCCGTCATAATGCGGACTTTTTTTAAAACAACAGTATGCGTTTTATAGCGGATTTTCATATTCACTCTCGATATGCACGCGCGTGCAGTAAAAATTTAACCCTTGAGAATATTGCCGCATGGTCGCGTATTAAAGGGATTAACTGCATCTCTTGCGCGGATTTCACGTATCCAGGGTGGTTTAAAGAAATATCTGAAAAATTAGAAGAAACACTGCCGGGGTTATACCAATTAAAAAAACCACACCAACAAGAAAGCGATCTCATTCTTTCGTCGCTTGCACCATCTCTTCAAAAAAATACACAGTATTTTTTACTTTCGACAGAAGTAAGTTGCATCTATTCTAAAGGCGGGAAAGTTCGGAGAGTACATGTGTTGTTGTTTGCGCCGAGTATTGAGATTGTTTCACGTATCAATAAAAAAATCAGTGATATGGGTGGCAATCTTTCATCTGATGGAAGACCAATTTTAGGGATAGATGTTAAGGAGCTTACAAAAGCCGTATTGGAAATTTCATCCGATTGCTTTATTGTCCCCGCACACGCATGGACTCCATGGTTTGCCGTGTTCGGCTCAAAATCCGGTTTTGATACGCTTGAAGAATGTTTTGATGAATTGACACCATACATCACGGCAATTGAAACAGGTCTTTCTTCTGACCCACTTATGAATTGGGGGTATTCAAAACTTAATACCATCACACTTCTTTCAAATTCCGATGCGCATTCCTTACAAAAAATTGGGCGAGAGGCGAATGTGTTTGAAGGAGATGTTTTTTCATACGCCACCATCATTGATGCGATACGTGCTGGTAAAAAAGGGAGTACACATATGCGGCTTGACTATACGATTGAATTTTTTCCTGAGGAAGGGATGTATCATATCGATGGACATCGAGTATGTAATTTTTCTTGTGAACCCGAACACACCAAAAAACTTGGGGGGATCTGCCCAATATGTAAAAAACAACTCACGATTGGCGTTCTCAGTCGTATTGCTGAGTTGAGTGATCAGAAAAAAGAATTACAACGAGAGAGAAATATAGGATATAAAAGTATCGTTCCGTTGCAAGAAATTATCGCGCAATGTCTTGGCATTGGTGTGAGTTCTAAAAAAGTACATGATCTCTATGTGAAACTTATCAACAGGTTCGGCGATGAGTTTCACATATTGCTTGATGTGGCACCTGACGATTTTTTATCGTGCGCTCCTGAAGAATTATGTAATGGTATAAAAAATATGAGGAATGGAAATGTATCAATTACACCAGGGTATGATGGCACGTATGGAAAAGTAGAAGTGTGTACAAAGAAAAAAAAGAAACAAGATACATTATTTCAATAATTTTTTTATACATCGAAAAAGTGTCTAGGTATAAAGAAAATAAACAATCCCATCGAATATTTCACGACGGGATTGTTTATTTTTCTGTCTTTTCCGAAAGATAAAAACTATCTTTTTTTCTTCTTTGCTGCTTTTTTCTTTGGAGCTGCTTTTTTTGCTGCTTTCTTTTTTGCTGCCATGGTAATCACCTCCTTTCGAAACATAGTATGTGTTTCTTGTACTTTCAGTATACCATATATTTGTTCGGATGAGTACATGAAAGATAGATAAAAAAATAATTCTGAATATTTCAGAATTATTTTTTTATGTCGAGAATACGAAAATTATTTTTTATATTCAAATACTGTTTCTTGTCCGCTCACTACAAGTGGAATATTCATGAGTCCGCGGTTATCTCCCTGAAACGCGTTGAGGAGATGTTGCACATTGCGTGATCCATAATCGGGATCGGTAATGAGACGTGAAATGTATTCCCCATCTAATGCAATTTCTTTTCCTCCAATAATCGTGGTATATGAAACACCATATTCTTGCGCATGTTTGAGGAAGAAGTCAGAAAATTCTTTTGGATGTGCAGCCGCTGCCTGCGCAAGTTCTTCAATTGAGAGATTACCGGTTGTGAGTTCTTGAAGACCACGAGAAAAATCTTGTGATGAAGATAATTCTATCACCGGTGTTGATGAGGTAGTTTCTGGAGATGATATTTCTTGAAATGATGTTTCTCCAACAACTGCCGTTTCTGATCCCGGTGTAACCGTTGCAGATGAAGAAGTAGGAAATGTTTCTATCGCCTTTTGCGGCGCAGTCTGTTGTATGGCGGATGTTTCCGTATGCGCTACTTCATGGGGTGTTCGAAGAGTATGTTCTGTGATGGATGTTTTCTCAGGAAGAGAACCATGCTCAATGTGAGTATTGGTATCCTTCGGTTCGAGTATGTGTTCCCATGTTGCAGAGGATGTTTTCACCGCTTCTGTTACGGCACCACTTTCAGGAGTGATACTATCATACGCATGCGCGAGAAGTTTTTCACGCATGAATTTCTGATAGGCATCATAGTCGGTAATCTTGAGTGTCTTACCATCGAATTGTGCGAATGATGTTATCTGATGAGGTGAAAGCCCAGAAACAGAATGTCCTTTCAAAAGTTCACGGAAATTCGCGAGTGCATTTTCTATTCGACCTTTATCGAGTGTATCAAGTGTTTTTTTACCAATTTCTTCTGAAACCATGCGACGAAGAAGTTGATCAAGATGTTTTGGTGCGCCATGTTCTCCAAGATGCGCCTCGAGAGTAATACGTCCTTCATGTAAAGTCGGTGTTAAACCATGCGTCCCTAAAAGCGCATGAGATGTTTCAAATATTTGAAGATTTGCGTTAAGAGTTCCTACCGCAGTGGCAGCGTGAGATGATATGTCTTGACGTGCTGGGTTGACGAGTTGATTGTGTGGAGAGCCACTTGTGACATTTCCATGAAGTGAGGTTACTTCTTTTGTGGCACCAAGACGATTGGTGATTTCTCCAATAAGCCAGGGGCCAATAATACTCGCACTCACACCAACACTGAGAAACGCCACCAAACGATCATTGGCAACATGTTTTTTTCGAAATTCATCAAGACGAGATTCTTCTTCACGATAGAACTCATCAAGGGTAGTCTCTACAGTAATAAATTTCCATTGATCCATGAGACGGAAATAAAGATCATTGTCTTGCAGTGAAATTCCTTGGTGGATCGCAACAGCACGGAGACGAATAATTTCTTCGATCACGCGAGACTCATCAAATGCTTCAATATCTTCTCTATCTAATGTTTCTTGTCGGCGTGTTTCCGAGTGACCACGGATTGCATTGATTAGGTTGTACGTACCAAATCCCGCAGAAAGTCCACCAATAATTCTTCGTAAAGAAAGTGGGATGAATGCACATGCGGGTACTGCAGCCGCAATACCAAGAAGACTTAGTGAGATTGCCATTTTTGTTTTGTGGTGTGTATCAAAAAATTCTTTTAATTTTTTCCCCCAAAATTTTTCTTTTTGTGCACATGTTTCAGTGATGCGAGTTTGGGTAAGATCCTCCATTTCCGATACGTATGCATCGATATTTCCTGCGACATATTCTGTACGAGCGAGCTCATACGCTTCTTTTGCTTCAGCGAACGTTCGTTCTATGTGAGATCGTTTTTCTTTACTTGTTATAAGATTTTTAAGTCGACCTACTACACCTTCAAACTGCTTCCATTCGCGTTCTGCTTTTGCAAATGTTTTACGAAGTTCTTCAAGTTTTTTTTGAGAATCACTCATACCAGTATCTTTTGATTCATCTGGTTTTGGTTCGTCATCTATGATACGTGGTTCGTGGGCCACTTCAACGACAGATTCTTTTGATGGAAGGGGATCAGAAATTGGTTTGGTGAGAGGTTCTATGGGAGGCGGAGTCTTTGCCTCAAGTTCTATACCATAGGTTTCTTTTAAATATTCTTTTACCATGCGATTCATCGCTTCGTCTTTGAGACGATTATAGAAGGAATACTGTATTTTTTGTATAGTTCTTTTTTCATCTTCATCCAATATTTCGCCCGCGTAAGATCGTCTCAATAATTCAATATCTTCTTTTGATTGAAGAATAGGTATTGAAACTGAATCGATCGCGCCCCGTGGAGTGCTGTAGGTTATTTTTGTAACTTTTGAATCAAAGTCGCATGTCATGCGCCCAATAGATGGAAATTTCTTTTCTGCCTTGTTAAGAAATTCAACAAGACCGGCTGCTTTCTCTGGAGTATCAACAAAGGTTCCTCCAAGAAAAACAGATCGATTTATTTTCTTGATTTTTCCGTCAACTTCACCATAAAAAGAAATTTTTCCGGTATCATCGAGAGACCATCCATTTTCTTTTTTTATCGGTATGTCGCGATCTTTTTCTTTACCACGTGATGGAGCCTTTCCTCCAAGACTTTCTTTCCATTCCTGGACTTGTTGCGTAAGGAGGGCTTTGATTCTATCATGTTGTGCTGCGAATTCAGCACCACCAAGAAGTTGGGTATAGTGATCTGTGATTGTTTGTGTGATAAGATTTTTTTCCTCAGGATTTTTTGTAGCGAGATCTGGGAACATCTGTTCTACAAGACCTATGACACCGAAATCCTTTGTTCGATCGATCGTGAATTGATATGTTTTTAGTTCTTCAAGAAGTTCTCGTGTTGCACTCAGCGTATCTTTTGGAGGTTCTATGGTGATTTTCGTTTTAGATTCGACAAACCAGCCTCGGTCAATGAATTCTTGCGTTAACGCATGTTTGATTTCTGATGGTGCTTTTAGAAATGTTTGAGAGGTAATGATGTTTTCACGGATGTATGCATGTATTTCATCTGGAGTTTTTCCCCGGATTCTTTCTTCTATACGTTTTAGAAATCCATCAATAAGAGATCTGTTTTTTTCTATAGGGTCTTCATTCTTTGGAAAGAAGGATTCTATGATGTGATCACGAAAAGGTTGTACATCGGATCTGTTTTTTAATAAAATATCGCATGTTTGCTCAATGAAAAGTCTTCTTTTTTCAAGGGTAAGCCCGTGAATTCGCGGGTCCTCTAGTTTACTCTGAATAGTAGTAAGAATTTCTGCGATTATTCGTTCTTGTTCAAAAGATGGTTCCATACCGGAAGGTTTTAGCCGTAAAAGTAATATTTTACCTTATAAATATAGCATTTTTTTATAGTTTTGTCAATAATATGAGGTTTTTCTTTATGGTAAAAGGATTTTAGGGGAATAAAAGAATTTGTAACAGAAACTCTTGACAAAATTTTACGGGTATGATATGATACGCGGTATCGAAGGTTTGAGGATCCTGCATGTGTAGGGTTCATGAACTGACGCGGAAGGCTCTCAAAGGGCCAACCGTTCAAGCGGCTATCGCCGCTAGAGAAGGAGTTCTTTGAGATGAAGGCTACCATCGAGAAGCTCAACGACACGCAGTCAATCGCGACCGGGATGGTCTTCGACCGACGGCGCGCCTTCCTTGAGACCGAGGAAGGGCGGATTCCGGTTTTGCCGGTGTTCGTGTTCCGCCCAAACGACGGTCGTCCCTACGCCGTGGATCTCAAGAGGATCCGCACGCGTGACCGCCTGAAGACTCGGTTTTTCTTGGCCTCGCCCAGGCCAGAGCAGTTCCTCTCCAAAGAGGAGCTTCTCGAATCGGTCCAGTTGGTTCGGTATGTCACCTGGCACAAGGGGAACAAGGAAGGTTCCTTGGTGTGCTTCGACACCGAAACGGGCATGGCGATCGTACCCAACTGGCGCGCATGGAAGCGAGACAAGGGTAGCGACCCCAAGGAAGGGGAAACCGCTTTGGTGTTTCTTGAGTTGAACTTCACGTACCTTGTGGCAACCCCTATCAAGGAAGAGGGGGTTGGCGGTGGTCTCATGGTGATTGCCTCGGAGGCGGAGAACTTGCGGAGCGAGTTCGAACGTCGGCACGTGCTTTCTCCAGAGGGCAAGTGGCTGAATGTCTTCAGCGACGTGCTCGGCATCGATGAAGCCGCCTTCACGCTTGATGACGTGCGAAGTGCGTACCGGAGAGAGGCCTCAAAGCATCACACAGACAAGCTCCCGAAGCATCTCAAGGAAGAGGTGCGGAAGGTGTTGGAGGAATCCGCCGGTAAGAAGGTGGCGATGCTCAAAGACGCGAAGGCGCGTGCGGAAGCGTTCTACCACACGAACCACGAGGGGAAGTGCGGATGGCGCAAGCAGGACGGCCACTTGTGCGAAAACAAGCACAATGGCAGAGATTTCTGCAAGATGCACGCGGACAAGCGAGACGCTGGCGTCGTCGAGGCGACAGAAACGGAAGGATAAGCACCCTAGACCTGGAAACGGATTTCCGGGTCTTTTTTTATACATCAAAAAAACCGCTCTTTCAAGTGGTTTTTCTTTTACTCTCACTCTTGTGGTTGAAGATCTTCTACTTCTTTAAGAAGTTCATCTTTCATATTAATAACTTCTTCTTCCATGACGCGTACCATATTTGTTTTAGTTTGAAGAAAGTTGAGTTTATCTTCATCAGTCCCAGAAGCGAATACACCCTCTGCTTCTTTTGCGAGCTCTCCATCCATCTCAGTGATAAGACGATAGAGAACGCGTTTTTCGATAAGTCCCGCAATACGTTCGAGGATTTTTGCTTGCTTCTCTTCAGAAAGCCGTGAAAGACCCAGAAGATCAAGAATATTAGAGGGGAGTAAATTTTTTGTGGCACTCATAAAAAGAAATGAGGATAGTGTTAAAATGATCTCATTAAGAAAGCGAAATGGACCGTACCGGGCTCGAACCGGTCACCCCCGCGTTGCAAACGCGGTGCTCTACCAAATGAGCTAACGGCCCTTATATTTTCGGTTGGTGCGCGCACGTGGACTCGAACCACGGACCTCCACAATGTCAATGTGGCACTCTAACCAACTGAGCTATGCGCGCCTATTTTAAAGAAATGATATATCTATTTATATATGATACAGTAGATTCTGTCAATCTTCCTATTCCATGATATCATTAGAATATGAGACTCCTATAAAGAGTATTAATTTTTTTATGTTATGAAGAAAAATATCTTCTTATTCCCTTTAGTTATCGGTATTCTTTTGATTGTATTTGTTATTATACTTTCTAATAGGAAACAAGCGATACCACAACAAGAAGCAAAAGAATTAAGTAGCCAAGTAGAAACTAAAAGTGACGTTGTGTCGTCAAAAAATACCATAACCTATAAAGATGGCGTCTATTCACCTTCTTCAATTACAATACATCAAGGAGAAATATTAGTATTTCTGAATAAAAGCGGGAAGGCTATGTGGCCGGCATCGAATATTCACCCGACACATGATATCTATCCAGCATTTGACCCAAGACGTCCTCTTGCCACAGATGAACAATGGTCTTTTGTGTTCGATAAAAAAGGTATCTGGCAATACCATGACCATCTCTTCCCCTCGGTCAGGGGCATAGTGATAGTAGAATAGGTTTTTCATGTATTCGCACGAAGACTCTTCAACGCGGCAGTATGTTCGAAAACTTCTTAGGAGTTCTCAGTTTTCTTTTATTACAAAACTTGTAAAGAAATTTCCAAAAGCAGAGATGTATCTTGTCGGCGGTGCGCTTCGCGATATCATCATTGGCCGAAATACAAAAGATTACGATTTTGTTGTGCGTAATGTATCTTTAAAGGATTTAGAAAAATATCTTTCACGGTTAGGAAGTGTAAATTTTGTTGGTAGGACGTTCGGTGTGTTAAAGTTTTCACCGGCAGTGAAGAAGGGAGTAAAGAAAGTCACATCTGAGCCGTTTGATATTGCGTTACCACGAAAAGAATACAGTATCGGGAATTCTGGGCATTATCGAGATTTCAAGGTAACATCAGATCATCGACTTTCTATACGTCATGATCTTTCCCGTCGTGATTTTACGATCAATGCAATCGCATACGATCTTCGGAAATATCGTATAGTTGATCCATGGAACGGTGTAGAGGATATCCATGCAAAAATAATCCGCACTGTTGGTGCGCCCGCCGAACGGTTTCAAGAAGATTATTCACGCATGCTTCGCGCGATACGTTTTTCCTGCCAACTCGGTTTTACTATTGAGGACCGCACAGTTCGCGCTATCCATGCGGGCATCAAACATCTTAATAAGAGTATGAAGGCCACAGAAGCACTTGGGAGTAAGAGTGACGCTAATAGCATACGTGTTGTACCTTTCGAAATTGTTGCAAGAGAAATAATCCGTGCTTTTTCAGCACATTGCGTAAAAGCATTTGATCTCTGCGATACCTTTGGGGTCATTACACAACTCATACCGGAACTTCTTACCATGAAGAAATGTCCTCAGCCGAATGAGTGGCACAGCGAGGGGGATGTGTGGACTCATACGCGGCTTGCGTTGACGTATCTTCTCAGTAAAGAATTCTATCATGAGTTTCATACAAAAACACTTGAGAGCACGCTTATTCTCGCAGTGCTATTCCATGATATAGGGAAACCCTATGCCCTTAGAACACCGGAAAAACATGGAGTTGATCGTGTGCGTTTTGATGGCCATGATCGTATTGGCGGAGAGATGACAAAAAAAATCCTTGAACGTCTGCGTGTCTCCAGTGTGAGTGGAACACACATTCATCCCGATGAGGTCGCATGGCTTATACATTATCATCTCCTTCTTCTTAACAGTGATGTGTCGGCGATGAAACATAATACCATTGAAAAATACTTTTTTAAAAACCAATCATTGGGTATGATGCTCAGAAAGCTCATATTCGTTGATTCGCTTGCATCTGTGCGTGCTGATGGCGGCTCAACACTTGGTAATTACCGCGCTCTTGGAGAACGACTCAAGCAGTTTGGGAGTAGCCAGGTAAAGAGACTACCAAAACCACTTATTACCGGCGACGATGTTATGGGCATTCTTGGTATTAAACCGGGGAAAGATGTGGGGGTGTATTTAGAGCAAGTTCGAGAAGAGCAACTGTCTAAGAGGATTAACACAAAGAAAGGCGCGTTTCTTTTTCTTAAAAAAGTAGCAAGAAAAAAATAGCGTTCTTATATCTCTATGGAATATACTGTCAAAGAAACTGAGGCTGGCATGCGCCTTGATAAAGTAATGCTTTCTTTTATGGAAACGTCTCGTTCGCAGATTCAGAAAATCGTCAACGCCGGACGCGTTACGATCAACGGGAAAAAAGTGAAACCACATCATTTTCTTAAAACAGGAGATCATATTGTTGTTACACATGATACCCCGATATCTTCTCCCATAGAAGAAGTGTTACGGCCTCGTATTATTGCCGAAACTGATGATTATATTGTGTTTGACAAGCCATCGGGACTGGTAGTTCATCCAAGTGCTCATCATCCAGGTGGAACACTTGTTGACTTTCTTTTGGAACAGTACCCCGCTATTAAAAAAGTCGGAGATGATCCATTGCGACCCGGCATTGTTCATCGTCTTGATAAGGACGCATCCGGTGTGATGGTAGTGGCAAAAAATCAGGAAAGTTTTGAGCAGCTGAAATTACAATTCAAACTCAGGACTATAAAGAAACAGTATCTTGTTATTACATACGGACATATCATCCCGGCAGAGGGCACAATACGATTTCCTTTAGGACGATCAAAGCAGTTATTTACGAAGATCGCTCGAGCAGAAAAAGGGAAAGAAGCAGTTACTCATTATTGGTTAATACAATCCGTGGGGACATGTTCATTGGTAAAAGCACAACCGGAAACGGGTCGTATGCATCAAATTCGCGTGCATTTCTATTCATATGGGAATCCCCTCATTGGTGATCCAATCTATAAAAGTAAGAAGATTAAGTCAATCAGTGCTCCGCGCCTTATGCTTCATGCAGCATTTCTCGGTTTTCGTGATAGAGAAGGTGTATCCCATGAATATGTCAGTGATATGCCGACAGATTTTGTTGAAATTATAAAAAAACTAGGAGGGAAGTAAGAGTTTCCATCAGCGGGGTTGACAATATATAAAACAAACGATAGTATGTTTTTATCGTTTAGATGGTTAAAATATTTCATTATATGGCTGAGAAAGAGCAAAAACATTTATTTGAAGAGGTTAAGCCTGGGATGACAGTGCGCGTTCATCAGAAGATTAAAGAATTAAATCCTAAGGGTGAGGAAAAAGAACGTATTCAGATATTTGAAGGTGTAGTGATTAAGCGTAAGGGTGGTGATGCGCCAAGCGCTACCGTGACTGTTCGAAAGATTTCAAATGGGGTAGGTGTTGAAAAGATTTTTCCGATTTATTTACCATCTATCACAAAGATTGAGAAAACAAAACAAGCACGAGTGCGTCGCGCAAAATTATATTACCTCAGAACGTTTAAGAAAAAATTACAAGAGAAAACGCTCTAAAGAATTGAGCGTTTTTCTCACATGCCCAGGTGGCGGAATTGGCATACGCACATGCTTGAGGTGCATGCGCCGCAAGGCTTGAGGGTTCGAGTCCCTCCCTGGGCATTTGAACGAAGTGAAAAGGAACAGGAGCAACACAACTGCTTGTGTTGCGTGAGGACGAGAAGGCCGGAGCGATGTCCGATTAGCTTTTGGCAGATCGGACCGCGAGGCGGGGCTGCGACCGAGGAGGCGGAAGCCGACGAGAGTTGTAGCCGAGTCCCTCCCTGGGCACCAAAGCCTTGCGATTCATTATTCGGATTGCAAGGCTTTGGTGTATAGAGGGCGGTTAGCTCAGTTGGTTAGAGCGTCTCGTTTACACCGAGAAGGCCAGAGGTTCGAGTCCTCTACCGCCCACCATGGGCCGTTAGCTCATTTGGTAGAGCGCCGCCATGGCATGGCGGAGGTGACCGGTTCGAGCCCGGTACGGTCCACCAATCAAAAAAGAACATGTATGCATGTTCTTTTTTGATTGGATGAGAATTAAAAAAACCGCTCAGTGCGGTTTGTAGGAGAATGAGTGCTATTTGTCTTCATCGATATAGAGTTCATTCGCATGAAGTACTTCCGCGAAGGTTCTCATTTCTTCTTGTACGATGTTCTCTGCTTTTTTCTGGAGAAGTCCTTGCGTACTAACACGGAGTCGCAATCTATTATCTTGTTGATGAGGAGTATGGAGGTAGATAAGTATCCTATCTTTACTTGATACCGTGAACATGTCGAATCTTTTATCATACTCGACTTCGAGTGGTCTTTCAAGTATTGGTTGAAGACGAGTACGAATACGTTCGAGCGTTTTGCTTGCTAGTTGACGTTCTATGTCACTGAAACCTGGTTCTGGAGTGCTTACGACAAGGCGCACTCTAGAATCTGTATTGGCGGGGATTGCCAGCTTTCCACCAGCCACAAGAGTTGATGGACGTCCCACATCAGTTTTCTTTTGAGAGCATCCAGTTTCAACTCCAGATAGGAAGAATACTACAGAGAGAAGTATCAACAGTATCGAAACCTTCCGAACGAGCATTAACCTTTCCTTTCCCTATATGGTAAAGAACATATTCCTTCATTGAGAGAGATTATCAGAGTCCACCATTGTAGTCAAGAATGGTGTGTGACAGGTGGTTTGACACGATACCGTTTTTTTGATATTCTGTTTTTGTCTTGGACTTTGAAAAAGACGATAAAAAGGAGAATGTAAAGTGGCTTCAAGTAATTTTCGGCTTCCCGGCGAGGGTGATGTTTTTTATCCACTCAGTGGTAAAGGTGCAGGAGAAGATTGGGACAAAGAATTCGTTCTTCTTCATAGATCACCTGGTAGTGGTGGCGGTGAATATAGCTTGCATAGTTACTCAATGAGCGCACAGCAATTGCATGCTGATGGAACCTTTAATCCTGACGGTAAAGAGATTCATTTTTCTATGTCAGAGATTGAAACAGTAGAGGTGTTACGTACGATGCAAAAAGTGTTTGTGAAGATGGAGGGATAGATAATGAAAAGCCGTGTACGCACAGAAAACATGCTTGAAGTTCTCCATGCTGTGGAATCGAAACTTCCAACACTCATAGAAGACGTTCGTGGATGGGAAAGTCTTTTTGTTGATTACCATCCGCCGTTCGTAGAACGAGTCTATCGTCAATACGGAAATTACCGAATCTATCTCCACTGTATTCACTCATGTGAAGCTGGAGAAGCGCTTTTCCACCCTCACCCGTGGCCTTCAGCTATGCGCATTGTTTCGGGAGTCTATGAAATGGCAATCGGATACGGCGAAGGTGACACACCTCCTCCTGTTGCTGCGACGATAATTCTCCCACCAGAATCTGAATATGAAATGACGCACCCTGATGCATGGCATTACGTACGACCAGTTGGGAAATCCGCTTTTTCAGTGATGGTTACCGGAAAGCCATGGGATCGACCATCGCCAAAGAGTGAAAAGCCGTTGAGTCCACTTTTTAAAGATCGAAAGGACGAAATACTTCGCTACTTCAAAGCGCATTATCTGGAGTATACAACGTAAAACGCACAACATATTCGTGCGTTTTTTTATATCTAGACTGATAGCATGGCGTGCGCTATAGTTGAAACGTTCATGAGAACTCGCTTTTGTGAGGTATATATGAATGAAATCCCTAAAGAATCCCTTGAGGTCAAAGAACAGCGAGAACAGCGACGGAAGATGTATGGCAAGATGCTCTATGAAGATTTATTTGAATGGAAAGAAATAGATCTTTTCTTGCCTCGGGAGGAAAGGACTCATATCGAGAAGGAGGCCATGTCTCTTCTTCCGGAACACGAGAAGAATCAACTCTTTCACTACAGTGATCTCTCTCATGAAGAGAGAGAAAAGATTGATGGTCATATACGAGAACTTGCGCATGCGATGCACAAGGACGACTTTCTTGAACGGTATCAGCAGTTTCGTGACTACCAGCGAAGTAAGTTTCGAGGTAACTGGTTCCATTTAGTACGATATACGATCGATACGGTGCTCATCGATGATCTATTAGATACTGGAACAAAAGCAAAATTTGAGCACACATTAAAAAGTATAGAACGTGCAATTGATAAGTTAAAAAATAGGGCTACTCCCCTTGAACATGAAGAGGAGTTTCAGATAAAATCACTTTTCATTGCGCGGTTGGATAGGCTCGCAAAACAAGTGTTAAAAAAATTGTACCCACATATGTCTCGGAAGCAACTCGAAAAAGTGCTTCATATCGAATAAGAACATCCCCTTGAGCATAGGGGATTTTTTAACGCCCGATTCCTTCATAAACAAACCCTATCGATTCTGCGTATGTTCGTTCAAAGATATTTCGACCGTCAATAATAAGTTTTCCTCGCATCATTTCCGCAGCTCTTTGAAGATCGATGTGTTTAAATTCATTCCACTCTGTAAGAATGAGAAGTGCATCAACTCCTTCAAGCGTCTCATAGAGAGAGTCAGCAAGATAAATATCTTTGTTTCTTGAAAAGTTTTTTTTGAATTCATCATTCGCAACCGGGTCGAATGCATTCACTCGCGCCCCCTGTTCCACCAGTTCATAGACAATTCGATGCGATGGTGCATCACGTACATCATTTGTCATTGGTTTAAATGCAAGACCAAGGACCGCAATACATGTCCCTTTTATATTCGGGATATGTTTTTTTAATTTATTCAATACGATCTGATATCGAAGATCATTCACTTGAGCAAGAGCTTTAATGATTTTAAATTCAAAACCATATTCTTCTCCGCTTGCCACAAGCGCCTTTACATCCTTTCCAAAACAACTTCCACCATATCCAATACCTGCTCGTAGAAATTGATGCCCAATGCGTGTATCCATGCCGATGCCATGTGCGATGTCTTTAACATCCGCTCCGACTCGTTCACAAAAGTCTGCTATTTCATTAATGAAAGATACTTTCAACGCAAGAAATGCATTTGCAGTATATTTAATGAGTTCAGCAGTGGGGATAGTCGTGATAATAAGAGGATGTTCATCTGAAACGATTGGCCGATAGAGTTCTTGAAGTGTTTCTTTCGCTCGTTCATCTTCAACACCGATAACAATACGGTTCGGGAGGAGAAAATCACGCACCGCATTCCCTTCGCTTAAGAATTCAGGATTTGAAGCAACACTAAAAGGAATATTCCCCACCTCTTGAGCTATCACTTCCTTTAATTTTTCGATAGTACCAACTGGAGCTGTTGATTTATTAACAAAGACTGTTTCAGTAGATACCGCGCGGGCGCAATTTCGTACCGCAGTAAGAAGATTTGAAAGATTCGCTTTTCCATATTCACCGGGTGGCGTGTCCACGGCAAAAAATACAATATCGGTTTCTTTCATACCGAGATGTATGTCGGTTGTGAACGTGATACGATTTTCGGCAAGAACTTTCTTTAAGAGATCTTCAAGACCAGTTTCGTAGATCGGTGAATTTCCTTGAGAAAGATTACGTATTTTTTGTTCGTCAATGTCAACGCAGACGACAATATGGCCAATGTCTGCAAGACACACTCCTGCCGTGAGACCGACATATCCAGTACCAACAATAGTTACCTTCACAAATGTTACAAATTTTATAGATAAAGCCTATTTTATTCTACGGTAACATAGGAATAACCCGGAAGCAACGGGTAACTATTTAAAGAATAAGGGGCTTGAAAGAGGTGACAATATGGAGTATACTAATCATATTGATCGCAGAATGTTTTATTATTTACAGTACTTGTCAGTATGATCATCCAATGGTACGGACACGCATGTTTTAAACTCCAGGGATATAGCGATGAAGTGACTATCGTTACAGATCCATTTGATCCATCAACAGGTTGGAAATTGCCAAAATTTCAAGCAGATATCACTACAATTTCAACAGATACTCCCGATCATAATTTTTCCGATGCGGTAAAGAAAACAGATTCAAAAACTCCCTTTGTGCTAAGAGGTCCCGGAGAATATGAGGTAAAAGGTGTTTTCATGTATGGGATAGATATCTCGAAGAAAAGAGAGTCAGAAAAAAGAAAAGAAACTCGAACAACAATCTATTCATTCAGTTTTGATGAACTATACGTGTTGCATTGTGGATCGCTCGATAGACTCTTGACTGAAAAAGAGATAGATCAAATCGGAAAAGTCGATATCCTTCTTCTTCCGGTTGGTGGCGGGAGTGCCATGGACTCAAAAACTGCCGTAGAATGTATCGGCCAAATCGAGCCGAGAATTGTTATCCCGATGCAATACAAACTTTCAGGTTTCAAGAGTGACCTTGGTTCCGTTGAACAATTTCTAAAAGAATACGGCGTGAAGGCAACCGAGACAAGTGATAAGTTGAAGATTTTTAAGAAAGAACTCCCCGCAGAAGAAACAAAGATTATCGTATTGAATCCTGTTCAGTAAACTTCTACCGCAATGAAGACAAGATCTCCCCTTTTTCTTCCCCTTGTTATTGGAATATTTATTATCATCATTGCCACATATGTTCCTGTATTTGCGACAAGAATCACGAGTATAGGGAAAGAAGTTAAGGGAGATGCTCATGGCACGTTCGGTATAGTTAAAGATCAATTCAATAAGGCGGGGTTTCTTTTACAAAAAGATTCGTTAGTTCCCGTGCGCAATGAACATATCCCGTTCATTAAACGAACGGATGATACTGTACAGACTTCAACTCAAGAAGGTCTTCCTTCTTCCCGTGTACGTAGTATAGAAAAAGATGCCCAAGAGGATCCCGCAAAGACTTTCTGTGTTCGAAAAGGAGGATTTGTCCAAGAGAGAGAGGGAGCAGCTGGCTCTCGATATGCTGCATGTCTATTTAACGATGGGAGCGAATGTGAAACATATCAATTTTCAAAAAATACATGCCATATCGGACAATACAGAGTTGCTGAAGATGGGATGGAGAAATTAAAAAAATAAAATTTTTAACTTAGATTTGAGAGAAACATGAATGTATGAAGAACGATGAAAAAAAACAAATTGTCCCCCACATACTACCCGGACAAACAACCACCCCTAGAAATATTGTTGATGAAATGCAGGAGTCGTATTTAGACTATGCGATGTCCGTCATTATTTCTCGGGCGCTTCCTGATGTGCGTGATGGTCTCAAGCCGGTGCATCGTCGTATTCTTTATGCAATGTGGGATATTGGTTTAAAAGCAGGGGCAAAGTTTAGAAAATCAGCTACTGTTGTCGGTGAAGTGCTTGGTAAATATCATCCACATGGAGATACGGCTGTGTATGATTCATTGGTTCGCATGGCGCAAGATTTTGCTATGCGATATCCACTCATTCATGGACAAGGAAATTTTGGTTCCATGGATGGAGACTCTGCCGCGGCAATGCGATATACCGAAGTAAAACTCATGCGTCTCGCTGAAGATATGCTCTATGACATAGAAAAGGAGACGGTACATTTCATACCAAACTATGATGGATCACATAAAGAACCCGTTGTCCTCCCAGCAAAAGTTCCCAATCTTCTTCTCAATGGTACGGTTGGGATTGCAGTGGGTATGGCCACCAATATTCCGCCGCATAACCTCGGAGAATTATGCGAAGCAACCACTCATCTTCTCGATAATCCAGACTGTACCATCGACGACCTCTTACACTATGTAAAGGGTCCTGATTTTCCAACAGGAGGAATTATTTATGACCTGCTTGCAATCAAACAAATGTATATGACCGGAAGAGGGGGTATTGTGGTACGGGCAAAAACAGAAATTACAGAAACGAAACAGGGCACGTTTCAAATTATTGTTACAGAAATGCCATTTCAAGTGAATAAAGCAAGTGTTATTGAAAAAATAGCGGAACTTGTCCATGATAAAAAACTCGAAGGCATTCGTGATCTTCGCGATGAATCAAATAGAGAGGGAGTACGCATTGTTGTCGATTTGAAAAAGGATTCTTACCCAAAGAAGGTTCTCAATCAGTTGTTCAAGTTTACGCAATTGCAGGAAATGTTTCACATGAATATGATCGCGCTTGTTGATGGTATCCAACCGCGAACGTTAAATCTTAAAGTTGCGCTTGAAGAGTTCATTAAACATCGTAAAGAAGTTATTGTTCGTCGTACGCAGTATGATCTTGACCGAGCACGAGATCGAGCGCACATTTTACAAGGATTAAAGATCGCGCTTGATAATATCGATGCGGTTATCAAAACGATTAAACAATCAAAAGACAGAGATGTCGCGAAAGAAAATTTAATCAAACGTTTTAAATTGAGTGAACGGCAAGCCGGGGCAATATTAGAAATTCGTTTGCAGCAATTGGCAAATCTTGAACAGATGAAGATTGAGCAAGAACTCAAAGAGAAGAAGATTCTTATCAAAGAGTTAGAAGAACTGCTCGCCTCACCACGAAGAATTAAGGGTGTCATCAAGACTGAGCTTGGAGAAATGCAAGAGAAGTACCCCAGTGAACGTATAACGCAGATTGTGCCATCAGCAGTCGATAAGATTCAGGCGGAGGATCTTATTCCAAATGAACAAACAGTCGTGATGATTACTCGTGATGGATACATAAAGCGGCTTCCACCGGATACATTTAAATTGCAGGCACGTGGTGGAAAAGGTATTATCGGGCTTACCACAAAAGAAGAGGATACCGTGGAACAACTTGTGAGTTGCATGACCCATAACGATCTTCTTTTCTTTACAACAAAAGGGCGAACGTTTCAATTGAAAGCGTATGATATTCCCGTTGCATCTCGTACCGCAAAAGGACAAGCAGTCGTTAATTTCTTGCAACTCGCGCAACATGAAAAGGTATCAGCGATTCTTTCCCTTGCAGATTTGAAGAAATATAATTATTTAATGATGGTTACCACAGAGGGACTTATTAAGAAGACGGCTGTTAAAGATTTTTCAAACGTTCGACGGTCCGGTCTCATCGCTCTAAAATTAAATGGAAGTGATGAGCTTGCTTGGGTGAAACCAACAACCGGTAAAGATGAGATTGTTTTAGTGACTTCTCATGGACAATCAATTCGTTGTAAAGAAACCGATGTTCGTTCAATGGGACGCACCGCGGCAGGTGTGCGTGGTATGAAACTCCACAAAGACGACACTATTATAGGTATGGATATTCTTAGTCAGGATGTGAGAGATCCACAATTACTGATCGTTATGGAAAAGGGGTTTGGAAAACGTTCAAAACTTAAAGAATACAAGACACAGAATCGTGGCGGTTCGGGTATTAAAACGGCAAATGTTACAGATAAAACTGGTCGTATAGTCATGACACGAGTAATTTCTGGTAATCTTACTCCACAGGAAGGTGAGACCGATCTCCTTATTATGTCTGCGAAGGGACAAGTCATCCGTATAAAACTTCAGGAGGTGCCGGTACTCGGTCGCGCGACACAAGGTGTTCGAGTCATGCGTTTTAAGGAAAATGCCGACATCATAGCCTCTGTAACCATATTGTAGGACAGATAAGGCAAGGTGCTCTTGCCATATCCCTCAAAATGTTGTAGAATACATGATATCTACGGTTGACTTTTAATAAAAAGAAGATCTTATGGGTTTGCCAGGAAAACGTTTATCACGATCCTCAAAGAGACGCAGAGCATCTCATTTTGCCTTAAAAAAGGCAATCTTGGTGGCATGTCTGAAGTGCAAAAAGATGATCCTTCCTCATCGCGCGTGTAGCTATTGCGGTGTGTATAAGGGTCGTGAAGTAGTCAAAATGAAACTTCCTAAGACTACTCAAAAGCACGAAGCACACACTGACGAAAAAAAATAACGATCATTTGATCAGTAACAATAGTATTTTATTTCCGTATGTCGAATCGCTATCTTTCGAGAACGTTAGTCGTACAAACGCTCTACGAGTGGGATTTCCGATCAAAAGATAGGACATTGATACCGGAAATTTTAGCGTATAATTTTGCAGAATTTGCACCTGATTTTAATGACAATGGGTTTGCCGAACGTCTTATACAGGGCGCCATTGATCATCAAGAAGAAATAGATACCTATATTACGAAATATGCGCCAGAATGGCCTCTTGAACAAATTACGATTGTTGATCGTAATATTTTGCGTTTAGGTATTTATGAAATGATGTATGATGAGGATATCCCCGCGAAAGTAGCAATTAATGAGGCGATTGAACTTGCAAAGGCATACGGAGGGGCATCGTCTTCTAAATTTGTAAATGGTGTCCTTGGATCAATTTATAAAAAGATTCTTCCGGAAATACAAGAAAAAGAAGATCGACTCGAAAAACTCCATCAAGAGAAAAAAATTCGCGAAGCTGAATCAGACAGTAATGAGAAAGAAGAAGGAGAAGAAAAGGAAGATATAAAAAAAGATGAGTAGGGTATGGAAAAAGATTTTTCACGTATTCAAGAAAAAATCGGAGTATCATTCAACCGTCTTGATATTTTGCGTCAAGCGATGGTTCATCGTTCCTATTTAAATGAAAATCCAGGATTTGAGCTCGGACAAAATGAACGATTGGAATTTTTAGGAGATGCAGTATTGGAGCTTGTTGTTACCGATTACCTCTACCACACTTTTCCTGAAAGTACAGAAGGTGAGATGACGAGCTGGCGAGCGAGCCTTGTGAATAGTAAAATGCTTGCGTCAATTGCTCAAGAGCTTGATATCGAGCCTCTCCTCTATCTCTCACGAGGTGAAGCAAAGGATGCGGGGAGTAAAGGAAGACAATATATTCTTACGAATGCTCTCGAAGCTCTTATCGGAGCTATCTATCTTGATCAGGGATATAAGCCGGTAGAGAAATTCATCCTTTCCTATATCATCCCTCAACTTGTAAGTGTGTTTGAGAAACGCTTGGATGTTGACCCGAAGAGTCATTTTCAAGAAATAGCACAAGAACAGGCCCGAGTTACTCCTCATTATGATGTTCTTGAAGAAAAGGGTCCCGATCATGCTAAATGGTTTAAGGTTGGAGTGTTTCTCGGCAGTGAACTTGTTGCGGCGGGTGAGGGATCTAGCAAGCAAGAAGCACAAGTACAAGCCGCAGAGAATGCGCTTAAAGCACGAGGGTGGAAATAGAAAAATATACAAAAAGAAAGACCCTCTTATGGAAGAGGGTCTTTTCGTTGGGGGTGATCTTGAAGTGCCTCTTCAACGAGTCGTAAAATAGTGTTGACAATACGGTTGGGGTCCGGAATTTTTTTAAAGATAAAATAAGGAACTTCACCGGCAGTTTGGATGTGGACGTTCCCATAATTAAGAAGAGTGGGAAGCACGCCCTTGATCTCCGATTTAATATCTTGGATGCGAAAGAGTTCTTGCTTCGCGATTGAACGATTGAATAATGATTTTTGTTCAATATCTATGACGTGTTTATCGGTGACAATCCAGATATCAAGATAGTAATTAAAAAATGCATAGAAGATAAACAGTAAGAGGTAGAGATAGTAGAGAGATCCAGCGAATATAAGAATTACTGGAAAGGGTTCTTCAATGTGAAGAGGGAAGTCTGTCAGATCTAAAAAAACTTTTATGACAAGTGGGATTACAATAAGAATGAGGTAAATCGCAATCTGACCAAAAAGAACAATTGGATGAGAGCGAAGTTTTACAATAACGTGTTCATCGGGAAGAAAAAGATTCATAAAAGTTGGAATTGAAGACGTATTTGATCTACTGCTCCTTGCCAATCAACAGATCCAAGTGCTGCAAGTGAAGCAAAAAGAATTTGGGACGTGACAAGAAGATAGATGCCCACAATAAGCCATGCAAGTGGAGATAGCGGATAATAACGAATAAGAAGAACAATAAGGAGAAAACTAAAAAGAGCCCAAGGCAGAAGGAGTAGAATAAAAAGAATTGAAGTGATAAGAAGAAGCATCTCGTTACTATTACATGGACTCAAGGACATCTATCCCGAGGAGTGAGAGTCCCATTTTTAATACGCGGCTTGTTTGTTGAAATAAGAAAAGACGTGCTTGTCGTTGTGGTGCTGGTGCAGTAAGGACAGGAAGTTCATGATAGAGTTCCGTTGCTGTTTTTGCTAGGGAGTAAAGATACTGCGCAAGAAAAGAAGGAGAGTAATGCTGTGCTGATTCAACAATACCATTACTGAATTGTCCAAGCAACAGGATTAATTTTTTTTCATCCTTCCAGTCATATCCTTTTGGTAGAGTGAGTGTTTTCTGTGTATGTGCTTTTCGAAGTATACTCCTAAGACGAGCATAGGTATATTGAATATAGGGACCCGTTTTGCCTTGGAATGAAATCGATTCTTTTGGATTAAATATCATTTCTGCCTTTGGATTGACTTCAAGCATATAAAATTTAATAGCTGCAAGTGCAATAATGCGACTTTTGTGAAGAAGTTCTTTTTTTGAGATATGTTTCTCGCGTTTCTTAATTTCATCCTTGACGAGTGCTTCTATTTCATCGAGAAGATTATCAGCATCGATAACGGTGCCTTCCCGCGATTTCATTTTCCCCTGCGGTAGATTAACCATACCATAGCTTACATGGAAGCACTGACGCGCCCAAGGATATCCAAAGAGATCAAGGATAGCAAAGAGTTGTTTAAGGTAGAGATCTTGCTCTGAGCCAATAACATACAGAGATATTGGCGCTTTAAAATTTTTCCATTTCTCTATCGCAAGGTAGATATCCTGCGTAATGTACAGTGTTGTGCCGTCTTGGCGCAGAAGCACTTTATTTGGTAGACCATAGCGCTCAAGGTGTGCGATTATTGCACCGGTTTCGTCTTTGTGGACTGTACCCCTTCGGAGTTGTTCAAGGATAATGTTGCGACCCTTTTCCGCAATCGCACTCTCAAAATAAAAGGTATCAAAACGAATATCAAATCGTTTGAGTGTTGCTTTCATTCCCGGAAGCACCCATGCGTTCATTTTTTTCCAGAGAGCACGCGTTTTTGTGTCCCCTTCTTCCCATTTTTTGAGGCACTCTTGCGTTTCTTTCATGAGCTCCGGATGCTCTTTCAGCATGTTCTCAAAGAGAACATAATATTCTCCAACAAAGTGATCCCCCTTCATGTTTACTGTTTTAGGAGTGTTTACGCCGCCCCGTTTTAGATATGCCACCATTGATTTGCAGATATGAATCCCACGGTCATTCACAAGACAGGTTTGGATAACAGGATGCCCATCGGCCTTGAGAAGTCGCGTAATGGCATCTCCTAGAACCGCATTACGTATATGTCCAAGGTGAAGAGGTTTATTGGTATTTGGTGAGACATACTCAATAAGTACCCGTTCTTTTTTTTGTCTTCTTTTTAGAATATGTGATGTCTCTGTTGGAATATGGGACAGTATGTTTTCAAGTACTGTACGCGTTGAAAGGACTATATTGAGATACGGCCCAGCAGCAAGAATGTGTTCAACACGTGAAGTGTTTTTTTTCTGCAGATGTTCTGCAAGTTCATGCGCTATAGCGGTCGGAGATTTTTTGAGTTCTTTTGCAAGAGAGAAACAAGGAAATGCAAAATCACCCTCGATTTCCTGAGGAGGAATTTCCAAGTCATGTGCGTCAATATGAACGTCAGTATTGTTGTAGAGATCAGTAATCGCTTTTCTAATTGTTTTTGCGATATATTCCCGAGTCTCGTTGTAGGGGGTAACGAGTATTTTTTTTGTCGGTGACGTTCGTTTCATACGGAGAACTATTTTTTTACTATCTTTGCAAAATGTCGTTTTCCTTTTTGGATGATAATACCTTTTGTTGTAAGAATACAGTGCGCATCACAATCTGTTTGTATAACATCATTAAGTTTAATGGCTTTTTGAGAAATCAGTCGTTTAGCTTCGTTTTTGCTTTTTGCTAAGCCTGCTTTCAAGAGTACATCAACGATATGTACATTCGATTCTTTTATCTTGATCTCGGGGATACTATCGGGAATTTGTTTCCGTTGAATAACCTTCACGAAATGTTCTTCAGCTTTTTTTGCCAATGTCTCACCATGAAAAATTTTTGTTATCTCAAAAGCTACACGCATTTTAGCGTCCCTGGGGGTATTGCGTTTCATGATGTTTTCGATCTCTCCCAAAGATATATGGGTGTTGTGTATAAAAAGTAGTGTAATCATTTCATCTCCTTGAGCCATCACTTGACCATACATGTCATTGGCGGGAACATCCAAGAAAACGCCGATTCCTTTACTTTTTGACATTAACTCACCGGTTTTTGGATGTTCCATGAGTGTTACCGCGACAACATACTTCTCTTTCCCACTTAATTTTTTAAGTAATGTTCTTCCGGCCAAGGCATTAAAAATTTGGTCTGTTCCACAAATTTCAACATCAACATTCATTGCCACAGAGTCATACCCCTGCATTAAGGGGTATAAGAATTCATGAAGATATATTGGCTTTTCTTCTTTTAATCTTTTTTGAAACATATCCCGTACGATCATTTGTTGTACGGTAAAATTACTCGCCAGGTGTATCAGGTCTTCAAAATTTAATTTTGAAAGCCACTCATTGTTATACATTATTTTTGGTGGATTTTCAGAGGTTGCAAAATCCATCAATGGTGTTATGAGTTCTCTCCATTTTTTTACATGTTGGAGCACTTCTTCACGAGACAACTGTTTTCTTGCCGAATATTCTCCCGTAGGATCACCAATCCTTGCCGTAAAATCACCAAAAAGAACTATAACTTCGTGACCGAGCTTTCGAAATTTCTCAAGTATCATGAAGTTCTTTGCGTGGCTCAGATGCAACGTAGGTGCTGTAGCATCAAAGCCAATGTAGAATCTCATTTTTTTGCCACTCAGGAGTGCATTTCGGAATTCTTTTTTTGTTGGCAGTATTTCAACGATGGTGCCACGTTCCAAGATTTCATCTATTGTTTGTGGGTCAGTAATAATTTTTTGCATAGTGTTGGTGTTTTCGCTAACGGAGTTGTTCTTCTAATGGTATCAGTGATGCTTTGTATGCGGCAAGTTTTTCCTCCTCTTGTTGTATAATTGCTGAGGGGGCTTTTGAGGTGAATTCCTTATTTGAGAGGCGTTCTTGAATACGTTCACATAGAGATGTTAATGTTTCTATCTCTTTTTTCATACGAGCACGTTCTTCTTCCGTTTGGGTGTGTTCACTTGTAATATATATATCGATTGAACCCATTTTTATATGGAACGTATGTGCGGGCGGTACACCTTCTTTCATGCAAGATAACACACTTACTTTGGCAAGTGTTTTAATTACGTGCGTGTTTTCTTCAAGAAAAGAATTGTACTCTGCGGACACAAGCGTAACTGGCACCATTGTTTTTTGGTCTACGTGTCGTTCTGCTCGTACATTGCGGATATGCTTGATAATTTCTTGCAGAAGAATAAAGTTTTTTTCATGGTATTCATGAGTAGTATCTGGTGTTGCCACAGGCCATGGGTAGGTTATAAGAAGTGCAGGTTTTGCGTGTTCTTTTTTTGAAGGCTCGGCTCGTGTTAATCTGACATACGTATATATTTCTTCTGTGACAAATGGAGTAAAAGGATGCCAGAGAGCAAGAAGTGTTTCGAGAATGGTATAGAGAATATGTTGTTTTTCTTTTTCAATCTTTGCGATTTCAAGATACCAATCAGCAAGATCATCCCAGGTGAACTGTCTGAGAACCTCTGCCGCTTGAGAAAATTGGAATTTTTCAATATGTGTCGTAACAGTGGAAATTGTCGCATTAAGACGTGAGAGAATCCAAATATCTGCGCATGTATGAGTTGGTATATTTTTTTCTTCTTTCAAGGACTCCTCTTCTTTAGAAGAAAATTCCATGATAAAGCGGCTAATATTCCAGAGTTTATTAACAAAATTTCTATAGCTTGCAATTTTTTTTTCATTGAGGCGTACGTTGTTGCCGGGAGTAACGCCAACAAGGAGGCTGAGTCGAACCGCATCAGCGCCATATGTTTCTATCACATCAAGTGGGTCGATGGTTTCTTCCTCGTGAGATTTACTCATTTTACGTCCATGTGTATCAAGTACGAGTCCATGAAGATACACTTTTTTAAATGGCTCTTCGGAAAGTGCATAGCGGGACATAATAATCATTCTCGCAATCCAGAAAAATAAGATATCATATCCCGTTTCAAGGACAGAAGTAGGGTGAAATACGGAAAGATCTCCATGTTTTATGGTCTTTTCATGTTTTTCAGTGGCAGTGTCAGGCCAGCCAAGTGTTGAGAATGTCCACAGCCCAGATGAAAACCATGTATCAAGCGTATCTTCATCTTGTCTCAAGTCAGTGTGGTTGCAGGTGGTGCATGTTTCAGGTTTTTTTGCAGAAACGATTGTCGCACCGCATCCACCTTTATCACGATCACAGTAATACACAGGTAATTGATGCCCAAACCAGATTTGTCGAGAGATACACCAATCACGAAGATTTTCAATCCAATGAAAGTATGTCTTGGTGAATCGATCTGGGATAATTTCTGTTTTTTTTGATCGTATGGTGTCGAGTGCCAATTCTTTAAGAGATGCGTCGTATCGTTGTATCTTTTTATTAACAGCGACAAACCATTGAAGAGAGATAAGTGGTTCGATAACCGTATCGCATCGATAACAATGTCCCACCGAATGAGTATAATCTTCTATTTTTTCAACGAGATTCATTTTTTGAAGATCTTCTATAATATGTGTTCGTGCTTCAAAGCGATCCATACCTTCATACGAGCTAAGAGATGAGACATCGTATCCTTCTCGACGAAGCAGAGAGAGGTCTATTTTTCCTTCATCGGTGAGGATGCGAAGGTTTTTTAGATTATATTTTTTCCCAAGGTTAAAATCATTAAGGTCGTGAGCTGGAGTTATCTTAAGAGCTCCTGAACCAAAATCTTTTTCAACATAGTCATCTGCAATAAGAGGTATTTCTCTCATTCCAAGGGGTAGACGTACACTCGTGCCAATATATTGTTTAAATCGTGCATCTTGAGGATGCACGGCCACAGCGACATCCCCGAGCATTGTCTCAGGTCGTGTTGTAGCTACAATGATAGTGTTTTTTCCATCACCCGTTTGGTATCTTATAAAATAAAGCTTTCCCGCACTTTCCATATATGTAACTTCGTCATCTGCAAGGGTTGATGTACAACGAGGGCACCAATTAACGATCCTGTAATCTCTATAAATAAGACCATCATGATGCATGCGTACGAATATTTCAGTGACTGCGCGAGAAAGTCCGGGATCAAGCGTGTATCGTTCGCGAGACCAATCACAACTTGATCCCATCTTACGGATTTGATTCTTGATCGTACTGCGAGATTCTTCAACAAATTCGTGGACACGTGTTAAAAAGGCTTCTCTACCAAGCTGTTGTCGAGAAATTCCTTCTTTTGCAATAAGGCGTTCAACTTTATTTTGCGTTGCAATAGAAGCATGATCGGTGCCGGGAATCCAAAGCGTTTTATCACCAAGCATGCGATGGTATCGAATCATAAGATCCTGAATCGCAAGCATCATGGCATGTCCAATATGGAGCGTACCGGTTGCATTTGGAGGAGGCATTGCAATTGAGAACGGTTTTTTTGCTTTTGGGAATGAATTAGGGTTGAAATACCCAGATTGTTCCCATGTGTTGTATATTGAATCCTCAACGTTTTTTGAATTGTATGTTTTTGGGAGTGGTTGTGGCATCATAATTAAAAGAATATCCCATATAATAACACGGAATAGTGAGGTCTGCAATCTTTTTGACAGACACGTAGGGCTACAGTACCATTATATATAGGAATGTTGCTCTTTCCTGTATGAAGGCAACACTATTTTGTATTTTGCGCGTATAGCTCAGGGGTTAGAGCAACGGCCTTATAAGCCGTAGGTCGATGGTTCAAATCCATCTACGCGCACCAGGTAAAAAGTAATTTTTAATTTATAATTCTCTTTTATGTTCTATATGATATTTTTCTTGTTTGCTTTTTTAGTTATCATAAGTGGGCTTAGGGTCATTAATCAGTACGAACGAGGTATTATTTTGACACTTGGTCGCTATTCAAATACTCGTAACGCAGGTCTTACATGGATATTCCCAGGTGTTCAGAAGATGCTTACGGTTGATTTACGTTTAACAGCCGTGGATATTCCAAAGCAAGAAGTCATTACAAAGGATAATGTTCCTGCAAATATCAACGGCGTAGTCTATTTTATGGTTGAAAAGCCTGAAAATGCTGTTTTAGGTGTTCAAAATTACACGTATGCCATCACTCAATACGCTCAAGCAGCTTTGAGAGATGTCATAGGAGGCGTTGAGCTAGATGTAGTTCTTACGGAAAGAAGTAAGATTGCTGATGAAATCGAGAAAATAGTGGAAGAAGAGATTGTTGGATGGGGTATAAAGATAACCTCTATTAAAATACAGGATATTGAGCTTCCTTCGGATATGAAGCGTCTTATGGCAAAACAGGCAGAGGCTGAACGAGAGAGAAGAGCTGTTATTATTCGTTCAGAAGGTGAATTATCAGCATCTCAAAATTTGAGAACAGCAGCAGAAACACTTGGCGGATCACCTGCCGGATTAACTCTTCGGACACTTACAACAATTGAAAATACTGAAAAAGCAACCATTTTTGTGTTACCACTTGAATTTGTTGAAGGGTTTAAAGCCTTGGTTAATAAAAAGTAGGTTAGTAATAGTTTTGAACCCCTAAACTCCCCACCCTCGGGGAGTTTTTGTTTCTCATGAAACAGAATCTTGACTTTCTTCGGAAGTACCCCTATTATCTTAATAGATTAAGAAAGGATGGATAGATATCGTGAGCATCAAAACAGTTCTTTTAGTCGACCGCTCAACTCCCTTCAATCCCGAAACCTTCATTTGCAAGGGGTGGGCTATCTGGCGTGGGCCAATTGATGGTGATGGTCTTAAGGGGGAAGAAGATCAAGACCCTAATGCACTTACCTTAACTGAGATCGATCTCAATAATGTTGTGCTCGATGACGGTCTTGAAATCAATGAGGAGATCCTTAAGGGTGAAGAGAAATTCTTTCGTTTGAAGGCAAAACCGATCATCAGATTAGATGCCGCTATACTTCAGACTCTCTTGAAAAAAAATGAGATGATTCCCGATTTTTGGAAAGAGAAGCTTGATGGAGAAACCCGTTACATTTACTTTTATGGAACCATCCTCTATCCTGTGTACGGCCGCGTTCCCTGTGTTCTTTGCCTCTTTTTTCTGGATGATAATAAGTGGCACTGGGGCTACCGGTGGCTCGTTCATAATTGGCGTTTTTTCGATTTGTCAGCAGTGCTCGTTCCTTAATGGGCTATACTCATACGTTTTGTATGAGTTTTTTTGTTTCAAGTGGAACGTACGTTATGCACAACAAAGAAAAGAGAGATGGATGCTATACTTATCCAATAAGAGCCTATCTTTATTTTTATGTTATCAACAAAAAAATTAGTTCTTCACGGGGGTACGGCGCTTTTAAATGTACCTGAGATACTAAAAAAAATACCGATAAAAGACAGCTCAATTGTTGCAGATCTTGGATGTGGCGGTGGCGGTCATTTTGTTGCACCTTTGGCTTCTATGGTTGGAAAATTCGGCAAAGTATACGCGGTTGATATTAAGAAAAATGTCCTTCACAGTGTTGAAAATACAATGAAGTTGCAACACTATGACAACGTGGAGACGGTTTGGACGGATCTCGAACGCTACGGAGCTGCAAAGATTCCTGAAGGATCATGCGACGTAGTATTATTGGTTAATGTTCTTTTTCAAAATAAAAAACACGAAGAGATGATAAGAGAGGCAGTGCGACTACTCAAGCCCGGAGGGAAACTTGTAGTTATTGAATGGAAAAATGGTTCTATTCCTTTTGGTCCTCCTATTAGTACAAGAGTCACCGATGAAACGGTAAAAATAATTACACTAAAAGCAGGTCTTATTCTTCTTGACGAATTTAGCGCAAGTGAATACCATTATGCTATAGTTTTCAGGAAATTTTCTTAATAATAGAGCATTATACTATGGTAGATCCTCGTATATTTGAGATTTCATATTGGTTTACAACGGCTCCTGGTCCGATCAGTGCCAGCACCACATATATTTTTTTAGCTTTATTTGGGGTATGTATTATCGCTGGGGGAGGCTCTGTGCTCTACAGAAAGAAGGTTAAGAATCTCGATAAGATGTATAAAGATATTTATACGCGCAGTACGAATGCATTATTAACCATGGGCTCTCTAGGATTTCTTTGGTTATTTTTCTCTTATGAGAACATTCCTTTTTTTTCAGGACGCTATTTTTTCATCGCTTGGTTTCTTGGATGTATCGCATGGAGCTACCTTATATATAATTACGCTGTCTACGAGGTCCCAAAACGTATACGGAAGAGGGATGAGCAATTACGCATGAGAAAATACATGCCAGGAAGTCGATCTCATGTTTCTTAAACGATCAATTGAACAATCACTTGGTGAACGTGGTGAAGATATTGCCTCTCAATACCTGAGCAAGAAGGGATTTACGGTAGTGCAAAGAAATTTTCGAATACAAGGGGGAGAAATTGATATTATCGCACAAAAAGCGAAAGAACTTATTTTCGTTGAAGTAAAAACACGTTCAAGTGAACAATTTGGTCATCCTGAAGAGGGAGTGACATTCTCTAAATGTCTTCGTATGAGAAAGGCGATCCGGATTTTTCTGAGAAGATATCCGTCAGCTACGCTTTTTCGAGTTGATATTATTGCCGTTGCTATCGATAGAACATTAAAAAAAGAAATCATTCATCATATTGAAAATATTGATTTTCCAGAGGTTTAACCTTTACTCTTGTGGATAATATACTCTATCGTTGGTCTTAAAAATATGATGTAATGAAGATACTTATTATATCGGCACGTACGTCGACATATTTCTCATACGAGATATTTTATGAAATATATCAAGCACACGTTATTCATTATTGGCGCAGCGATGTGTTTTTTTATTTTTTCACCATCTGTAAGTGCGTTAACAAACACATTAACAGTGGGGCCTACTTCCGTTGTATTAAAAGCGAAACCAGGTGAGAAAAAAACTTTTTCCGTTGTTCTGGAAAATTCTTCCAAAGAATCAATTCTTTTAAAACCATCACTTGGTCTTTTCCAGGGAAAGGCCGGAGATGAGTATGGCGCAATTGATGCGCTTAAAACAACTGAAGGTTCTCCGGCAACATGGATCACATTCCCAAAGACATCACTTCAACTTTCTAGTGGAGCGCGCACTACAGTACCGGTAACTGTTTCCATACCAAAGAATATCGCTGGAGGGGGGTATAATATTTTAATAAATTGGCAGTCTCGCTCGTTTATTGAAAAAAAAGAAGCTATTCATACTCGTCAAATTATACAGACAACACTTATTGTTGATGTTTCTGGGCCCGAGCGCAGTGAAAAAGCAGAGGTCATTACATTTAGCGCAGGCGATTCACAGATTCTTTTTGATCAGAGACCCGTTTCCTTTTTGTTGCGAGTAAAAAATCTTGGGAATGTTCCAATAAAACCCATTGGTGATATTCGGATTAGAAATATTTTCGGACAAACAGTCGGGATACTTCCCTTGAATCAAAGCAAGTTTGACGCAGGGGGGTATATTCCGCAACATGACGGGATAAGAACATACATGGTGGATTGGCAAAAGGATTTTTCTTTTGGCAGATACACAGCGACGCTTCATGCTTCGTATGGTGAAAAAATGAATGTCCTTTCTGCTACTGCCGATATCTGGATATTGCCAATTCAATTACTTATTCCCGCTATTTTTATGTTGTTGTTTGCTAGTGTGTTTACGTTGTATATGCTAGGGAAACATCTTCGTTCTTTAGTCAAACTCAGGCAAAAAGTATGAGAATTCAGTGGTTCAAAAAAATTGTCACTGCAGGAATAATTGTGAGTTTTTTGTTTTCTGCTCATATTGTGTCTGCGTCGGTATTGACGATAAGTGACATAGTATCAACGGGAACGGTAAGTTCAGCATCAAACCATACGATCACCTTTACCGCACGAACAGCGATTTCCTCTGGGACAATAAAAGTATATTTGCGTAATAGTGTTTCTACTATGGGGTCTGTTGATTACACAGATGTTGACCTTACGTATGGAGCAACGAATGCCACTCTTGGTGCTACAGCCACTGTCGGAACATGGGGAGTAAGCAGTGATACGACGAATAAAATTTTAACACTCACATACCCCACTTCCGGAGGAACGCCAATTTCTTCCGGTTCGTCAGTTGAAATAAAGATCGGAACAAATGCGACATATCAAGCCACCGGAGACGCACAATTCGTCAATGCTTCTTCCACTGGAAGTAAAATAGAATCACTTGTTGCGGGAAACGATATAGGTCTTTTTTCAGTCACGCTCGTTGATAGCTCTGAAGTATCGTCTTCAGGTTCATCGCAATCATCAGGAAGTGTTGTTATTGTTGCGCCTCCTCCAACGACTCTATCCCCATCGCCTCCTCCAACAGAAAAGATATCGCCACCGATTCAATTAGCTGAAGAAAAAGAAAAAATAGTATCTCCTCCATTAGAACCAATAAAAAAGGAGACAGCATTACCTCATACCGAAGAAACTCTTCAAAAACCCATAATACCCGAAGTTATAGAACGCCCGAAGCTTCCTGAGTTATCGGTGCCACCCGTTGAAATACCTTCGCATCAAGAGCGGCAGGGAGAGAGTATCCCGCCATCCGGAGCATCGAGTGGTCCCGCAGAACCGATACGCATAGGGCTTCCTGACCCCGTGACAAAAGAGATTATCCCTTCACAGGGAACACTGGTAAGCCTTAAACGTCTTGATGGAGCTGGAATTGACATTCATATTCCTCCACAAATAATTCGAGAATCTCTGCATGTATTAACACCTTCACAAGAAGTAGATCTTTTATCAACCTGCGGGGCTCCTTCGCTAAAAGCAAACGCAGAACACGACGAAGTTCTCGAACCGGAGAAGATCGAAGAGCCAATCAAGTTTTCTGTAGCCCCAATGACATCGGACCAGGCTCAGAATTGGTCCGGAGTTCAAATCCCTCCCGGGAAAGCATCAATGCATGGTCAATTTTATCGTGTGAGTGCAACGCGATATATAACACCTGCTGATATTCCCATTCTTCGGTTTCCAAACTCACTGTACTATACCTTCCAATATTCGGATCAAGAAGTCGCAGGCATCGATGAGCATTCATTAAAGGTGTACTCATGGGATCCTGAAGTTGGAGTATTGAGTTCAGAGTGTTCTGTCGTCTATCCAGAAACAAACACCGTCATTGCGCGTATTGACCACCTTACAATTTTTACACTTGTTGGAGAACAGCAAACTTCAAATGGAAGTGGCTCCTCAGGAGGGCAAGGAGGTTCAGTGGTATTACCCGCTCAAGCGGAGTCACCTGTTACGTTTTTCGCCTCTGCTCAGTTAGACCCATTCCAAACTCAATTAAAAGGTGATGATCTTGGTTTGTTCCAATCTGAAACAACACAAAAACAATCATTTGCCGCAGATACATTTTATACAACGCCGAATACAGAATTTTCGCTCTGTATTCCACTCACGTTATTTAAGAAACAAGTGAAACGTATTACGGTAGCAATTGCTGGAAAAAAAGTTCCGCTGCATCTTGATATAAAAAAAGGATGTTACGGTGCAAGTGTAAAAATGCCGGAGCGAAAAGGGAAGCAGGATATTATTGTAACCATTATATATATTGATGATCAAATTCAGACGTTAAAGTTTCAAGCAGTGATCACCGGACAGTTTCAAGCGAGTGTCCTTTCTGCTGTTGCGCCGGCACTCGAACAAGTAAAAGAAATAGCAACCGTTGTTAATACACAAGTTCAAAAGACAGTGGAAACAGCTCAGCCCGTGTTGCAAACCACTGCGGTTGTGACAGCTCCCGTAGTGACGGTAGCAAGCCCCACCGTTCTTTCAAACACCATGAATGTCTGGCATTATGTGAGTCATATTTTTTCATCACTTTTTACGATGTTGGGTTTACGAAGACGGAGAAAACCGTGGGGGGTTGTGTATGATGCGATATCGAAGACACCTATCGACCTCGCGATCATTCGTCTTTTCGATGCTCATACAAAAAAACTTATCGAAACACAAGTTACCGACAAGAACGGTCGTTTTAGTTTTCTTGCTCCAATCGGTGATTACACAATGACCGTTACAAAACCTCCGTTCGTGTATCCATCGACACTCGTGAAAACATCCATTGATGGAGACTATTCACATGTCTATCACAATGAACTTCTTACTGTTGCGCGAGTGGATGAAATTGTTAATGTAAGCATTCCTCTTGATCCGCCAGCGCCACAACAAGGCGCCATAAAGGAGAAAGGAACCATTTTCCAGCAGGTAAAGAATATTTTTTCGAAATATTCAACAATATCTCTTGTCATCAGTCTTGCGGTAAGTTTTGCCCTTGCAGTGTATGTGCCGACCAGACAGAACGCAGTGTTATTAGTACTCAATGGTACATTTACGCTTATCCAAGTGTATCTTATGCAGCGTATTGAAAAATCATGGGGCATTGTATTCGATATGGGTAGTGCTCAACCACTATCACTCGCGGCGATCAGTATCATTGACGCTCTTCAAAACAAACTCCTTCGTACTCGTCTTACTGATTATCAGGGCAGATTCAGTTTTCTTCCGCCACCGGGAGAATATATTCTTACCGTTTCTAAAGATCAATACGTGTTTCCCCCCCTCAGTAAATCAAAAATTTCAAAGTACAAGAATCTCTATATGGGAGGTACACTGTTTCTTAAAAAGAAGAAAGGATTTATAAAGGCGAATATTCCAATGGAGAAAAAAGAGGAGGTAACACTATCTTCGATTGTACCAATAAGCACCTCGCCACTTCCCGAAAAGCCGGTCGAAATCCCCGCGCCCCCTCTTCAGAATTCACCCCCAGTTGCCACTTGACGAGAATAGAAAGATTCCCTATGATATATGTCATATGAAGGATAGTGTTAAAACTATCCTTTTTTAATTGTTTTATATACTATGAATAATCCAATCGCGTCTGCAATTAAACAAATTTGTGACGATAAGGGTATCCCTCAAGAACAGGTTATCGAGGCTCTTGAGGCTGCTCTCGCGGCAGCATATCGGAAAGATTTTGGAGAGAAAAATCAGAATATTAAAGTAGAATTTGATATAAAAACCGGTGTATCTCAGGTATTTGATGTGAAGACTATCGTTGAGGATATGACTGCTGAGGAGCTCGAAGCGGCTTCTTTACCTATCGAAGACGAAGGAGAAGTTATTGATGAATCGGGTGAAGTGAAGAAACGATTTAATCCAAAAACTGAAATGATGATTTCAGAAGCGCAACAGACACACCCCGATATGAATGTTGGTGATGAAATAAAAACAGAACTCTCTATCCCTTCTGAATATGGACGTATGGCAGCGCAGACGGCAAAACAGGTGATCATCCAGAAGATTCGGGAAGCAGAACGGAATCTTTTATTTCAAAATTTCAAAGATAAAGAAGCTACGATTATTGTTGGGACGGTTCAGCGCCGTGAGGAAGCGCGGGTACTTATAGATTTTGGGAAAGTTACCGCAATCCTACCTCTGAGTGAGCAGATTTCTCGTGAACGATATAACCCGGGTGATCGCATCAAAGTATATGTCATTTCTGTTCAATCGACAGTGAAGGGTCCTGAGATTATTGTTTCACGCGCTCATCCTATGATCGTAAAAAAAGTATTTGAAAGTGAAATACCTGAAGTTTCTTCAGGTGCTATCGAAGTACGAGTAATCAGCAGAGATGCCGGGTCGCGTTCCAAAGTTGCAGTCGTGTCGCATCAGGAGAACATAGATCCGATCGGTTCTTGCATTGGTCAGAGAGGAAGTCGTATCCAGACAATTATTGCTGAGCTTGGCGGTGAAAAAATAGATGTTATTTTGTATGATGAAGATCAAGAAAAATTTATTGCAAACGCGCTTTCACCGGCTAAGATAGTGTCTATGGAGCTACACGAATCTGACAAAAGAGCAAGAGTCGTTGTAAGGGGTGATCAACTTTCACTCGCAATCGGACGGGGTGGACAAAATGTACGACTCGCATCACATCTTACAGGATGGAATATTGAAGTTATTTCTGAGACAGGAGAACAAGTAGTTCCTGACGAGGAACCTCTTTTTGAAACTGCAAGTGAAAAATCAGAACACATTAATTAATAATTTTGCGTATACCGTATGCAATCAGAACTCGTTTTTTCAATAAGTATTAGTATCGTTGCTATTGTGTATGGTGTTTTTCTCATCCGTTGGATTGTGAAACAACCTTCCGGTGATGAAAAAATGCAAAAGATTGCTAAAGCAATTCAAGAAGGCGCAAACGCTTATTTAAATCGTCAATATAAAACCATTGCATTCGTAGCGGTTATTATCGCTCTTTTTATTTCTTATGCTATCAATATTCAAACTGCCGCCGCGTTTATTGTTGGCGCAGTGCTCTCGGGCGCAGCTGGATATATCGGTATGAATATCTCCGTTCGTGCGAACGTGCGAACGGCCCAGGCAGCAAAATTTGGTATGCAGAAAGCGCTTGAAGTCGCGGTAAAGGGCGGCATGGTAACAGGTCTTCTTGTTGTCGGTCTTGGTCTCCTTGGCGTTGCTGGATATTATGCTTTAACAAAAAATGTTGAATACTTGATTGGTCTTGGTTTTGGTGGAAGTCTTATTTCCCTTTTTGCACGTTTGGGAGGGGGTATCTTTACAAAAGCTGCGGACGTTGGCGCTGATCTTGTCGGAAAGGTTGAAGCGGGTATTCCTGAAGATGACCCTCGTAACCCTGCAGTCATCGCCGACAACGTTGGTGACAACGTTGGTGACTGTGCCGGTATGGCTGCTGATCTTTTTGAGACCTATGCGGTTACGGCAGTTGCTACAATGCTTCTTGGCGCGTATACATTCTATCAATTTGATGGAGCGATTCTTTATCCGTTGGTTATTGGAGCGTTGTCTATTGTAACATCAATCATTGGCGGATTTTTTATTAAGCTTGGAAAGAGTAAAAATATCATGGGGGCTCTCTATAAAGGGATGATCGTAACGGCACTTCTCTCTGTTGCGCTTCTCTACCCCGTCACTATGAGAATGATGGAAGGAAATTCACTGTATAGTCCTCTTTCCATTTATTATTGCGCTCTTGTTGGTATCGCCGTAACGGGATTACTTGTGGTGATTACCGAATATTACACATCAACAAAATTTAAACCCGTTCAATTGCTTGCAGCCAGTTCACAAACTGGTCATGGGACAAATATCATTGCAGGTCTTGCATTATCCATGAAATCAACGGCATTCCCGGTACTTGTTATTGTTGCCGGTATGTATGTGAGTTTTTCTCTTGCCGGCCTCTATGGTATAGCAGTCGCGGCAATGGCGATGCTTTCTCTTGCCGGTATCATTGTTGCGGTAGATTCCTATGGTCCGATTACCGATAATGCAGGCGGTATCGCGGAGATGGCTGGTCTTCCAAAAGAAGTACGAGATATTACCGACCCGCTTGATGCGGTGGGCAACACAACGAAAGCAGTGACAAAAGGGTATGCTATTGGATCTGCAGCACTCGCTGCGTTAGTGCTCTTTGCGGATTACACACATGCGCTTGGCGGTAAGGCAGAATTTCTCATCGATGATCCGAAAGTGCTCATTGGTCTTTTTATTGGAGGACTCCTTCCTTATTATTTCGCGGCATTATCAATGGAAGCTGTTGGGAAGGCAGCCGGGAAGGTTGTCGAAGAAGTGCGAAGACAATTCAGAGAAATTAAAGGGATTATGGAGGGTACTGCGACCCCTGAATATGGAAAAACTGTTGACATTGTCACGAAAGCAGCTATAAAGGAAATGATCATCCCGGCATTGATTCCTGTGCTCGCGCCGCTTATCATATGGAAACTCCTTGGAGTGGAGGGATTAGGAGGTCTTCTTGTCGGTTCCATTATTACCGGTTTTTTTGTAGCTGTTTCTATGACGTCCGGTGGTGGTGCATGGGATAATGCAAAAAAATACATTGAAGAAGGACATTTCGGCGGGAAGGGTTCATTTGCTCACCAGGCTGCAGTTACGGGAGACACCGTTGGAGATCCATACAAAGACACCGCAGGCCCCGCAATCAACCCAATGATCAAAATTTTGAATATTGTTGCGCTTCTGATCGTTACACATCTTATTAAATAATTCATCATTAATCTCTGGCTTGAAAAACCAGGGCCTATATTCCTTCCAGAAGGAATATGGGTAAGAAGCTATTATATGGAATTGGAAAAAGGAAACGTACAAGTAAAGACAGGTATTGGCGTATCATTTAAGGATTTATTGGAGGAATATAGCGCAAAATTACCAAAAGTTGGTGATATCATCATGGGGAATGTTATTAGTGTCTCAAAAAATGAGGTACAAGTTGATATTGGAGGTATTGCGAGCGGTGTAGCGCGAGGATATGAACTCATCGATGAATCCGGCGAATATTCAAATTTAAAAATTGGGGATGAGGTTAATGCAACTGTTCTTGAACTCGAAAATGAGAATGGTCTTATCGAGCTTTCATTTCGTTCTGCGGGGCATAAGAGGGCATGGGATAATCTTCGTGAACTCATGCAAAAAGGTGTTATTACTTCCGTCCGCGTCGTTGAGGCAAATAAAGGAGGACTTCTCGTTGTATGTGGAAACGTGAATGGATTTATGCCGGTTTCTCAGCTTTCACCAGAACATTATCCACGTATTCAGGGTGGTGATAAAAATAGGATTTTAGATCGATTGAAACAATATGTGGGGAGTATGTTTGAAATAAAAGTTATTGATGTCCATGAAGAAGAAGATAAGCTTATCGTCTCAGAAAAGGCCGCGTGGGAAGAAAAGCAGAGAGACGTCATTTCAAGCTATAAAATCGGTGACATTGTTGAGGGAATCGTAACTGTTATCACGGATTTTGGTGTGTTTGTTCAATTTGGCGAGAATCTTGAAGGTCTTATTCATATTTCTGAGATTGCATGGCAGCGTATTGATGATCCGAAAGAAGTTGTGCGTTCAGGTCAAAAAGTGAAGGCGGAGATCATTAAAATCGATGGTTCAAAAATATTCCTCTCCATGAAGAAGCTTATTGATGATCCATGGAAAGATGTTGAAAAGCGGTATGTTATCGGTACTTCTGTTAAGGGGAAGGTACTCAAAGTTAATCCATTTGGTCTCTTTGTCGAACTTGATCCTGAAATTCATGGGCTTGCACATATCTCTGAACTTTCTGATAAGTCCGTAACTGATCCTCATCAGATCGCAAAGCCCGGAGATGTTGTTGAATTCCAAATTGTTTCCATAGAACCAAAGGAGCATCGTCTTGGTCTCAGTATCAAGGCATTAAGTGGTGGGAGAAAAAAAGATGAAGAGGGAAAGGATACTGAAAAACCAAAGAAAACGAAAAAAGGTGCCGCAAAGCCAGAGGTAGAGGAAGAAAAAAGCGTCATTACCGAAGAGCCAACACAAGAATCAGAAGTATAGTTTCATCTATGAATCCAATCATAAAAAATATCATTGTTTTTGTATTAACGGTCGCGCTCATTGGATTTGCATTCAGTTTTGCGCATACATTACCTTTCCAGAAGATAGAGCGAGTAACAATTGAGACACTCGTCAATCAAATAAATGAAGAGAAAGTTGAAAGTGTCAGTGTAAAGGGTGATACGTTGACGATCGCATTAAAAGATGGCGTAAAAGAAATTGTTCAAAAGGAGCCATCTGAATCATTAAGCACTCTTTTGAAGAATTATGGTATTGAGCCGGTAAAACTGAAGAAAGCAAAAGTTGAAGTGAAAGATCAGACAGGAATGATGGTTCTCAACGCCATCCTTTCATTCCTTCTTCCATTCATTGTATTGGCACTGTTTATTTTTCTTATGGTTCGTCAGGTACAGGGCGCAAGTAATCGCGCGATGACATTCGGCATGAGCCGCGCGCGTCGTTTTGATCCAAAGGCATTAAAAGACAAAGTGACATTTAAAGAGGTCGCCGGAGCAAAAGAAGCAAAGAATGAACTTGATGAAGTAATTGATTTCTTAAAAAATCCTAAGAAATTTTCTGATGTTGGGGCAAAGGTACCGAGAGGCGTACTTTTGATAGGTGCGCCAGGCACTGGGAAAACTCTTCTTGCAAAAGCAGTCGCAGGGGAAGCAGACGTGCCCTTCTTTCATGTATCCGGATCCGAATTCATTGAAATGTTTGTTGGTGTTGGAGCAAGTCGTGTTCGCGATCTTTTTGCGCAAGCAAAGAAGAATGCCCCTTGTATCATTTTTATTGATGAAATAGATGCGGTTGGCCGGCAGAGAGGCTCCGGACTTGGTGGTTCACATGATGAACGTGAACAGACATTAAATCAGATCCTTGTTGAACTTGACGGATTTGAATCAAATACAAATGTTATCGTGATCGCAGCGACAAACCGACCCGATGTTCTTGACCCTGCATTGTTACGTCCCGGTCGTTTTGATCGTCGTGTTGTTGTTGATATGCCCAGTGTCGATGATCGAGAAGCAATTCTTGCAGTTCACGCGCATAATAAACCACTCACGGCAGATGTATCATTGCGGAAAGTTGCAGAGCGAACACCTGGTTTTTCCGGAGCTGATCTTGCGAATCTCATGAATGAATCCGCAATTAAGGCGGCACGCGACAATAGACATGAAGTTACCCTTATGGATATTCTCACGAGTATTGAAAAAGTTATTTTGGGCCCGGAGAGAAAAAGTCGTGTCATCTCGGAGAAAGAGAAAAAAATTACCGCGTATCACGAAGCTGGCCACGCATTTGTCTCTCATTTTCTCGAAGATGCGCCTCCCGTGCAAAAGATTTCTATTATTTCACGAGGGCAGGCAGCAGGATATACGCTTAATATGCCATCTGAAGATAAGATCTTTAGAACGCGTGCTGAATTTATTGCTGAATTAGCTGTTCTTCTTGGCGGGTATGTTTCAGAAAAACTTACATTCGGAGACGTAACAACCGGTGCCAGCAGTGATCTGAAGAAAGCGACTCGTTTGGCTCGTCGGTTGATTATGGAATTCGGTATGAGCGATACATTAGGACAGCGTACACTTGGTGTGCATGAAGAGCTTATTTTTCTTGGAAGAGAGATTACTGAACAGCGAGATTACAGTGAAAAGACGGCTGAATCAATCGATAATGAACTTTCAACATTAATCCATGACGCGTCTGAGACTGCGAAAACGATCATAACCTCTTCTAGAGAAAAAATGGAAAAGGTGGTACAATTACTTTTAGAGAAGGAGACATTGGAACGCGAAGAATTTGAAGCAGTGTTTATCCCTGCCGTGTAAGACTACCGAAAAGCGCTCCCTCCGGGAGCGCTTTTCATATATTCCATTTCTTAATCTCATTTTACTATTTTGTGATTCGATCGTATGTCATCACAGCCATCAAAAAAAATTAAAGCCGTTGGAGCAATAGGAGCTCAGGAAAAATTTACTGAAAAGATGAAAGAGCTTGCTCTCGAAAAGAAAGAGCAGGAGACCCAAATGAAAGCTTTTACATTAGGAATCGCGTATATCAATCTTGTAGGAAAAGCAATTCCCCCAGGTCCATTGAGTCTCGTTCCGGAAGAAGATGCCAAACGACTTTCACTTGTTTGTTTTGCAGAAAGCGCTGAAGAACGAAAAGTAGCGGTAGTTGATTCTCAAAACACAGACGTGAAAGCATATCTTGATGAATTGGGGAAAAAAGTACATACGAAGATCACTGTATTTCTCATTTCCTCTACAAGTATGCAGGCTGCGTTAAAAATGTATGCGCAGTTACCAAGAGTAAAAGAAGAAATTGCCGGCGTAGAGATCACCCAAGAAAATCTTGATGCGTATGGTGAAGCGTTTACCGACATCCGGACAGTCAATGAGCAACTAAAAGGAGTAACACTTACAGAAATAATTACCGTATTGATTGCTATCGCACTTAAAACAAGATCATCGGATATTCACATTGAAGCTGAAGAACATGATGTAAAAGCGCGCATGCGCGTTGACGGTATCTTGCATGATTTAGCTATTCTTGATCATGCGACGTGGCCGAAGATTATTTCTCGTATCAAGTTATTGTCGGGACTAAAACTCAACATCAATGATCGTCCGCAAGATGGTCGTTTTACTATTTTTTTGAAAGATGACAAAGTAGATGTTCGTGTTTCTACATTGCCGACAAATTATGGTGAGAGTGTCGTTATGCGTCTTCTCCGTTCATCCGCGGCTGGATTGAAGTTTGAACAACTCGGACTTTCAGAATATTCTTCAAAACGTCTTCAAAAAGAAATTGACAAACCAAATGGCATGATTGTCACCACTGGTCCAACGGGTTCCGGTAAGACGACAACGCTGTATGCTATTTTAAACTATTTAAATTCACCTGAAGTAAAAATTATCACTCTTGAAGATCCTGTTGAGTATAAACTGGGAGGCATCAACCAGAGTCAAATTGACGCCAGTAAAGGATATACGTTTGCGGCTGGTTTACGTTCTATTTTACGACAAGATCCGGACGTGGTGATGGTTGGTGAAATTCGTGATTTGGAGACCGCAGACATTGCAATCAATGCGTCGCTTACCGGTCATTTGGTGCTTTCTACAATCCATACAAATAGCGCAGCCGGAGCGATTCCGCGTTTTCTTGCAATGGGAGTCAAAGGCTTTCTACTTGCTCCAGCGTTCAATGCAGTCATGGGTCAACGACTCATACGCAAACTGTGCCAGACATGTAGAGTTGAAGTTCAACTTGATCAGGAACCTCTTGAGCGAGCGAAGAAGATTCTCAGTGAGATCTCACCAACGAGCGGTATTACAGTAGACTTGGATACATTGAAATTTTGGGGACCGAAAGGATGTAATGACTGTCATGGTCTTGGGTATAAGGGACGACTCGGTATTTATGAAATTATGAATATGACCCAACAGATCGAAGCACTCGTTCTGGCCGGTCAGATTTCTGAGTATGCCATTCAAGCTGAAGCCATAAAAGATGGGATGATTACTATGGTGCAGGACGGGCTTATCCGCGCAGCGGCAGGTATTACTTCTGTTGAAGAAGTATTTTCCGTCGCAGATTAGATTTTAAAAAAAAAATAGTTGGAATTAAAAAAACCATCCGCGGTGGATGGTTTTTATTTCTGTTAGTTGAGACTCGGGAATACTGGCATGAGGCCACACTTTTTCATGCCGCGAATGAGTCGGTTGAGACCGATCCCTCCACCGATTCTTGGGAAGAACACCAGTGAAAGGAAAAATTTGAGTTCCGCAACCACTCGGTCCTTGCCGAAGTGAGCAAAGAGTATCTTCGCATACATACCATCACTGATCGTGAAGAATGCCTCCCACATTTCATCAGTATCAGTGCTGCGCTCTGCAGATCCAAGCGCCTCCATACCACAAATGATAACGTCAATTTTTTTTGCAACATCACCCCAGCGTTTCATATTCCAGAAGGGGGAGGTAAAAAACGGGAAATGACGGAGAAGACCCACGCTACCGAAGTCGCGATAGATCAATTCTTCATGGGGTGCTTTTAATTCCTGAACCCCATACGTATGGGCAATATCCATGTATTCAAGAATTGGGAATGAATTTTTAAGTCCGAAACCAAGGAATTCAAGAAATTCGCATTCCAATTCTTGGAGGCTTTCCATATCTCCGGGGCACTCGAACTCGAACATTTGGAAAATTCGATCATGTCGACCTGGTATGGGATCCGGTTCATTGCGATAACTGGTACTGATACAATAGAAACCTTTTGCTTTTTGGTTTCTGAGAAGTTCATATTCAAGATGCATCTGACCGGTTTGAGGGAGTGGCCATACATGAGCTGCGTACATAAATGGCGCAACCGTACTCGGGTCTTCGCAGGCAGCAAGGATACTCAATCGATGCTGTACTGGAGTTTCGATGAATCCCTTTTTATCACGGAAAAATTGGCGACAAAGTGAAATAACGTAATCATATTCTCTGGGGTCCATTAATTCTACTTGGGGTTTTACTTCATGGGTAAGAATAGATGATTCGTCTTCGTTAATTGGTGGAATCGCCGTCATAACGAACGTTGCTCCTTTCACTTCCATATCTCTGTAAAGAACCAGATTCATGATAGTAGTCAAGAAACATACTGTCAAGCGATATTAAGTGATACATAAAAAAGACCCGATTAAGCACGTGTTACTTAGTCCGGTCTTTTGGGCAGATTCTACGGGCTATTTTCAGCCAGAAACGAAGAGGTTCCGTCATGAGAAGTCCAACAATTTCGTGGATGAGAAAACCATTTCGTCCAAGAAGATCGATAGCATCGCAACCCTGTTCAAGAAGTTTTTCATACTCACGCTCGAAGACGCGTTCAAAAAGTGCATCAAAACTTTTTGGAACCCATCCATAAAACAGGAGATCTCTTTGTATTTTTTTATGATATCCTTTGAAATAATCATACAAACCTCCGTCCTCCTCTTTTGTGAGGAGATATTTGATGACCGCATGCCGATTCGTGCCACCAACAGCATACGCGAGGAGTTCATTTTTTGAGCTCTCCTCTCCTTCAAAGCGTTCGCGACGGAGATATCGTAGAAAGAGTTGTTTTGCGTGTTCACGATCCCCAACATAGGACTCTTCTTCAAAAGGAAGAAGCGGTACAGAAGCTTTTGGTATGAATTTTTTCCATGCAGGAGGATAGTTTTTCCTCGTAACGAAGCGGAAAAAAACATGCTGTTCTTCATGGCGGTAGATGTTTTGCGCTGCTCCCCCAAAAGGTTTACTGAGTGCTTTTTCTGCAATGAGAGTTCCTTCCAGATTTCTATATCTAATTGGCGCAGAGGGGATAGAAACACCACCGCTTTTATCGGCGATAGCGAGTTCGTCAGCTGTTACTTGCGCGGAAGGATAAAAGTACTCAAAACGAATTCGAGCGTAGTCTCGAAGATCATCACAACGGAAGTAAAGAGTCACCGGTCCCTCAATGACTTGAACATGACTATGCGGCGCTACACCAAAGACAGCTTCATAAAGAATTGCATCATCTCTATAGACTGTACGCATATCACTGACTGCATGTCGTTTTATCCAGTAAAGCTCTATGAGAGGTTGAATATATGCAAGATGTAATGGCGTAAATGCGCCAAGGTGCGCATAACGTTTAAGGGCTTCATACATTTTATGGCTACTACACTTTTCCGGATCTTCATGAATAATCGTTTGGATCCGCGCGTAGAGTTTCGCAAGCCATATTTTTTGGAGAATATAAATTCTTTGAAATTCCTCGACTCGCTCTCGTCGTTCATTTTTTTGTGCTGCGTATGCGGCACCACGCGCATCACTCACTCTCGTCTCCTTGTCAAAAGAACATCCTTATTATTGATGATACACTACAATAATCCGGTGTCATTGTCAATCTGTCCAACCAAAACTTTTTTAATGGATATCATGAATGTCATGAGGCCCGCTTTCTCGTAGTCCGGCATGGGTGATTCTAATAAAGCTGACATTATGTTGAAGTTCTTCGATTGTATGTGAATCAGTGTAACTCATTCCGGATTTTAATCCTCCGATAAACTCGCGCAGGAGTTCTTCAATGGGGCCCTTATAGGGGACCACCGATTCTACACCTTCAGCAACGACTGCTCCAAGATCTTTTCCTTCTTGGTGTATAGCTTTACGACGTTGTGCTACGGCAAAACTGGCGCTTCCACGATATATTTTATATTTTTTTCCATCACGTGACATAATGACACCGGGACTTTCATGCACTCCGGCAAAGAGACCACCAATCATGACGGTGTCCGCTCCAGCGCCAATTGCCTTTACAAGATCACCCGGTTTTTGGATACCTCCGTCTGCAATAACAGGAATATTATATCGTTTTGCAATTTTTGCAGTTTCCATGACGGCTGTGAGTTGCGGCATACCGCAGCCTGTTACGATACGAGTGATGCAGGTGCTTCCAGGACCGATGCCAACTTTAATTGCATCAACACCTGCTTCACATAAATCATACGCCGCTTGTGCGGTTGCGACATTCCCCGCAATAAGTTCTGTATCACCGCAGACAGCTCTCAGTTTTTCAATAGCACGAAACATGATATCAGAGTGTCCATGTGCGATATCAATCACAAGAACATCAACACCAGCTTGTATAAGTGCTTGAGCGCGTTCCAGATAATCACCGTGGACACCAACAGAACCCCCAACAACAAGTCGACCTCGGGGGTCTCGATTCGCATGCGGGTAGTTAATATGGTGCTCAAGGTCTCTACTTGTGATAAGACCTATAACGCGATCTTCAGTATCAACAAGAGGAAGTTTTTCAACTTTTTCTCGGATAAAGATATGTCGTGCTTCTTCTAGAGACGTAGTATTTGTCCCCACGATAAGACGCATACGTGGCGTCATGACATCCGACACGGGGGACGTATCATTACGAGCAAAAAGAAGATCTCGTCCGGAAAGAACTCCTAACAGTTTGCCGTCGATACTGGTGACAAGAAGACCGCTGACACCGTGCTGTTCGATAAATTCCTTTGCTTGCGCAATAGTATTCTCTCCTTGAATTGTGTAGGGTTCAGAAATAATAAAATTTTCAGCACGCTTCACCCGTTTTATCTCTTCAATATTGTCTTCGATACTCATGAAACGGTGCACGATTCCAATACCACCAAGTCTTGCAAGCGCTATCGCCATTTCAGATTCAGTCACCGTGTCCATGTTTGCACTGACAATGGGGATATGCAAAGAAAGCCGTCTGGTTAGTCGTGTTTTAATATTCGCTTCTGTGCGAGAAATAAATGATGAGCGTCTTGGGACTACCAACACGTCATCATATGTGAGTGCTAAAGGGATGGGTTCCATATGTATATGTTTAATGGTGCCTTCACATAGTAACTGATTTTTGGAAAAAGAAAAACCCCGTGTATCAGGGTTTGTATTTTTTTTGTAAGGCGAGGAATTCAGCTCCTGCGCCGTAGTCGGTGTGTATGGGTACGTTACTACGGCATAGAGCACATGTTTCCGGAGTGAACAATGTAGGTTTTTTTGTGAGTAACGTAGAAATGAAAGGCACGTTTCTTCCCAGTTGATCCCGACGTACTCCGCCACGATTCCAGATGACAGCACATCCTGCGGGTACGCCTTTATGTCGATGAACAAGCTCGTCGACAAGAAGAACAGATCTTCCAGTTGTTGTAACATCTTCGACAAGAAGTCCGAGTTTATTTTTAATCCAGATGGAATCTTCCAAAGAGATGTCGAATGCCCCACCATCTACTTTTTTGGTAAGGATTACTCTACAGGCTTTATTCGTAAGCGGTCCAAGGGCCTTCTTCGTAAGCGATTCAATCATGGGTGCCAGTATGTTTGCCATGACATTTCCACCTTCAGCCGGACCGACAACGAAGTCGAAGTGCATTCTAAAGCAATACTCATTGGCATCACGATATGCACGTTTCGCGAGAGCTTCCATAAGTGTATAGAACTCCTCCTCTTCTTTGAAGAGTTCTTTCATTTCTATATATGTGTCGCTGTGATTACCATTTCGAAGAACAAAGTGTCCCTCTTTAACCACACCAATGTTTTTTAGGATTTTATATATCCTATCTTCTCTCATTCCATTTCCTCCATCGCATATCCTCCCGCACCATGAGCGTAGGTCGCCATGGATACGGAATGAACACTGATCCAAACGTGTAGAAATATATTTTTTCATCTGCGTCAGGGACGAATCGTTCAATAAGCCGTGGTATCATTTCAAGGTCTTGGTAATCCCACACGGGGAAACCAACAGGAATGACCGATCGTTCCATAATGCGAAGTGCATAGTTCCACGTGAATGGGTGTGCTCGTTTTCCAGACACTGATCCGCCACCAAGATGTTTAAGGGGGCTGAGATGTTTATGATTAAACATATGATATGGGACACTGTTAATCGTTACGGCTTCGATCATAGAACCGACTTTCATCACTGATTCTTCAGCAATACTTGGTGGGAGTGATAAGATAATCGGATGGTGGGTGTTATTTTTTACTGCTTCCGTACTTGAATAAATACTGCGGATACGTCGTTTTGATCCATACTCATTATTTGGACAATGAGGATTTATTTGAATGCCAACGATATCAAGATCTTCGAGCATGCGCGCCATATGTGCAAGTTGCGTGGTACTCTCGCTTGTGATCGATACGATGATCGCATTTTTTCTTCTATCGAGAGTGGGCCCAATGTGTTCACAGAACCATTCAATACCGGGATTCGTGAGTTTAACGGCATTGATTACTCCATCCCTATACGGTCGAATGCAGTGAAATGGATTATACCATTTCATTTCTCCTTCGCGTGGTTTGAACGTTACTGTTTTAGTAATATTCGTGAAAAGTGTTTGATCGAGAAGGCCAAGCCATCGGAGTGGTTGTTCATGGAGCCATCCGTTTCCATTATATCCAAGCGCACCGCTTGAGGTAACATAGTCGAGAGTGTAGCCGTTGGAAAGTTTTATTCCAAACATGGGTTAGCTCCTATTTTTATGAATTCGACTTCTACCCATTTTGATGTATCCACCTTTTTGTACAATGGTTGACATTTCACGCGTCATTTCTTCTTGGATTGATAGAAGTGCCGCTAGTGGGTCGATTGAATCAGTTACTGATCGTCCCAAGACAAAGAAGTCAGCTCCTGCTCTTATAGCTTGTTGCGGAGTTGCGATCATTTTTTGATCATGTGTGTTTCCGCCTTCCATTCTAATTCCTGGTGTTAATGTGAGTAGAGTATTACGTATTTCGATTGGAAGATGCTGTAGATCACTCACGGCACAAATAATACCATCAATACGCTCTTCTAAACCTTTTTGCGCGAATTCCCTAACTTTAATGTTACGGGTTGCACCATAGATTTCGATGCATTCTTCATCGTTAATATCTGTAGGTACTGTTACGCCAAAGAGAAGAACATTTCCCTTTTTGGCAACAGCAGCCTGTATTGACGCTCGACTTGAATTCAACATGACATTAAACATATCCCATCCGCGAAGAGATACAGCTTTTGATGCATTGAGAAGAGTATTTCCAATATCTGTATATTTGTGATCGTAGAATACGTTATATCCTGCATCTTTGAGCCATTGTGGTAGAAGATCCGAAGAAGATTCGTCCCTATCTGAGCCGATACCAGTCTTGAAGTAGCCGACGTGTTCACCAAGGAGACCCGCGAGTTGTTTATTTTCTTTACTTGTAGGTTTATCAAGCGCGATGATAGTTGCTTGGCGTATATATGAACGAATGTCACACATAGTAGCATTCCTTTCTTATTTTCAAGGTTCTTTTGCGGCGTGTAATACACTGATCGAAAGTATATAGAGATTTTAAAGAAAATCAAGGCTTTCAAGCTTTGCACGAAACTCCTCACCCTCTGGTATCTCCTTCTCTGGGAACGGATATTTTTCTACTGAAAAATTCCTCTTTTTCCTGCCGTCGCAGTCCATATGTCCCATAGAAGAAGATACCGTCGGAGAGATTTCGTTATTTAGAGTTTCAATATAAAAAGCACCAGAGCGTGGTCTAGTGCTTAGCGTTTCTTTCGATAGGTAAAAAGTTGATAGAGGAGTACACACCCGAGAAGAAAAACGAACGAGTTTGAGTAACCGATAAATGGATCACCTTTGGCAAATCCATACGCACCCCATGCGAGCCCGATGAAAATCGTAGAAAAGACCATGGGTGGAGCGAACCCCTCACAACTTTTCTTTTTGAAATTATGTTGAATTTGAGCGAGCAGTCCAAGACCACTGAAGAGTGACGCGATCATTGCGATCGTGCCCAAGATCGGTACGAACATGGTCATGATCACGTAGCCTCCTTACTACATATTTTTATCGTACAGAAATGGCAGGTTGGGGTCAATATTCATCATGTTCTTCATGAGAAACATGGTGCCATTTTTTTATTAAGAGCTGTAGAAGTGTAACTCCGGCAATACCAGCCCAGATAATCTCAAGAGATAACATGGACCATGCCTCTTGTTTGCGGAGCAGAATGCCTGCAGCGATAGCGCCAAAAAAGTTTAGTACCTGATAGAAGATGCTTTTACTGCTCAGTTTTCGGCAAGAAAGGAGAAGGTATGCAAGGAGAAGCATCCCACTCCCAGCCCATCCGAGGATCTGAATATGATCCATTCTGCACGTCCTTTTCAAATCAGATAGACTATATATTTTTTTACTATGTTTGTCAACTGGGTAAGTAGATATATTTTAGAAGAAAAAAGCGCATTTCATAGTCGATAGACTGGAAAGATGCGCTAAACAGATGTGAGATGTGCTGCATGTTGTTTTATTGACAAAAAAGAAAGAAAAAATTAGGGTTGATATGGTCAGAGTAGGATTGTAGGAGGATTCTATCAAATGAAATTAAATCCAGATGAGTGGTACATTGGACCTGCTGATGGAGGGTTCGATTACTATAAAGCATTAACCCATGCTATTTATTTGGCAAAGAGTTTCGGCCATAGCGAAATTGATATAGAAGTGAAACTTCTCGAGTCACTGAGAAAACGCCATCAGGAATGGACAATACGCTTTCTCTATGACGTTGAGCTTCAAACCATGTATGATCCCAAAGCTTTCGGTTTGCCTTCTTTTGAAGAACTAAAAGAACATTTTCCTTCAGGCACTGCGCCATGGCGAGAGGTCATTACATGGGCACTAGAAAACTGGAGGGAAGAAAAAGCGGTAGAAGGGTGTAAGTTTAAAGATTACGGATTGTAAGGTAGTATATGCCCGGTTCTTACTCTCGAGAACTAGGCTCTTTTTTTATTCCTATTTCTAGAAAATAAACATTATCGTGCTGCTAAAATGTCGAGAGTAATGATGATGCGAATGATTGGAAAAAATATGAGAAGCATCCAACCCATGAAACGAACAATGGATCCCGGTGATTCACTTGTTACCTGATGCATTCTTAATGTTTCGCTCCATCGGCCAAGTTCATCGCCAAACCAAATGCACACAAGGGGGAGTAATAGAAAAGGTAGTATCGAATACACTCCCTCAAATCCCACTAGTGTATATGCGCCTATGAGGTAGATGAGGGAGATAATGAGAGAAGTAGTTTTACTTCGCATAGGAGTTAGATAATACACTCATACTATATGTTAAAAAAACATTGGTAAAGATATCGATTTATATTAAAGTCGCATGTGGTCTGCTTGACACGTATATAATAATCTTGTAAGTTAGTTTTCGGAAATGGTGGGATAGAACATGTTGAAAGGAGTTTAGATACGTGAGTACGCCGGTTCATTTACAACCCGTTGAGACCTCTTCTACTTCAATCGGTTGGACATTGATGTATCATTGCAACAGTTCTTCTCGATCAGACACGATGGTTCCATCCCTTGAGAAATATGGGGACTATCTTGAAGAGCGTACTCGAAAAAATAGAGCGCGTCTCGCAACCCTACCAGACATTATCAACGCACGACTTTCTTCACCCCTCGAAGGCGCTGCATGGCGCATGCCGTATTTCCAGACGTTGAGTGGTGAATACGGTGGTCTTTCCCGCACAGGTATTCCTCTTCTTGTTGTCGCTCACGGTATCGGCCCAATGGCTACCGTACGTGGCGCAGTTGATTTCATCCAGCATACGTCACACCGTATGCGGTACGGAGAAAGAAGTTTTTGGAAGAAAAATTTAAAGCGAAGCGTTTTTCAGATGATAACTGGTCCCATCGATGATGATGCTCGGAAATGGATTCGGTATAATTCAGAACGTCTTGCATGCCACCCACAGGCTCCACGTTTTCAGGAGGAATTCTGGAAGCTCTACGATGGTGAGTATGGTGGTGTACATGTCATCGAAATGAAGAGGCTTCCGTCGTACTATCGGGAGTTTCGTGGTCTCTCCTATAGTGAAGCGTGTGAAGATCCACTTGTGCAAGCGCGTTTAGGTCCGCGTGCAGAAGAGTTCCTTAAACGACTTGATGATCTCAACGAAGAGGCCGGTACCCCGAAGCACCCCGTGTATTATCCACAGGTTACGACGCATGATACCTATCACAGATACGCAGATCTTCAGCGTGGGCCGGTTGGGTATCTCCTTGATGATAGTCTTGAATTCTTCCAAGAACGAGGAAATGCAATCAGAGTCGGTTTGTGGGCATTAGGATTCACAGCTCGATTTGTTATTCTGAAAAGTGACGATCAGCCACTTGAAGAGATCCGTTCAGGCCCTGGAGATATTTTTATTGATCCGTTATACGAACAACTGGCATAGATAGTGCCAGTTTTATTTTATTGCAGTATTTGACGAAATTACTTTAGTATAATAAAGTAACACCATGTTTAAAGAAATTATACAATTGACAGGAAAAGAAGAAGGACCAACAAGTATTATCCTTTCTGGTGTGCACGGGGATGAAAGATGTGGCGTAGAAGCATTCAGAAAGATGTTACCAGACCTCACGATAGAACGAGGATGTGTTTTATTTTGTTACGGAAATCCACGAGCGATTGAGGCTAACAAACGATATACAGAAAATAATCTAAACAGAATGTTTAAGAGTGATGATCTCCTTACGATTGAAGAAAAAGAAAGTTATGAGTATCAACGGGCTCAATTTTTAAAAACTTATTTTTGCAAAGCCGAGGCACTTTTGGATATCCATGCAAGCCACACGCCAGATAGTAAGCCTTTTGTCATCTGCGAAAAAAATGCAAAAGAGATTGCAACATATTTACCAGTCAATCTCGTTGTTTCCGGGTTTGATCAGATCCAGCCAGGGGGGAGTGACTACTATATGAATAATATCGGCGGTATCGGAATATGTATTGAATGTGGTTATTTCGACAGCTCGGAATCAACACGTTTGGCAGAGGAAAGTATTCTTGCCTTTCTTAAGGCTCGTGGGCATATTGCAAATGATCTAGTATCCCAAAGACAATCATATATACAGATATACGATCTATATCTAACCAGAACGAATAGTTTTATGTTGTCAAAACCCTTTGATGATTTTGAAGAAATAGCAGAAGAACAGGTTGTAGGAGTTGATGGAGAAAAAGAAGTAAAAGCAAAAAAAGAGGGCGTGATTCTTTTTGCCAGAAATCGAAACAAAGTTGGCGATGAAGCTTTTTTACTCGGAGAAAAGAAAAACAGCCTTACGTGATTCTATGTAAGGCTGTTTACGCTTTAGGAGGAGAGCAACTCTTTGAGACCCTCTAGTGTTCGATAAAGGATTACCCTACCATCAGTATCAGGGTATGTGGCGATAATTTGATATCCTAGTTTTTCTGTGTACCACAGAAATGTTTTTGACGGTTCTGGATATTGTCTCGTTCTGACGACTCCTGTGCGTAAACCCTGCGTAAGAAAATCATCAAGTCGACGTGCGACCAGTGCTTTTGCAATTTTGCGTCCTCTGTATGCACTGAGGACCCCTGCTTCATTTTGATACGCAACGAGATCACTGCTATTTTCGTACTTAAGTTTCGCACTGAATGATATTCCAAGTTTTATTTCAAGGTCGACAATACTTATTGGTTTGCCCCAACAAAAACCAACAACCATGTCACTGTCTACGGCGAGCCAACATGAAGATTGTGATGTGATCTCGTGATAGAGGTTAGAGATCACCTTTTCTTTGGGCCAGAAGTCAACAAGCGGTTCGTCACAGTGGCGAAATAGATAGGAAGCAAGAAGATCCCGATCTTTGGCGCCCCAGTAGGTTTTACACCGAGAACATGTAAGCCATTCATGCCATGGTCCATCTGCAAATACATCACGGTAACATTCAACAAGTTGAGCAGTAAGTGAATTATAGTTATTATACGGAGAATATCTGACGAGCGAAATATTCTTCACTTTTTCTCTCCTTTTTGAAGAACCATGTTTGCCATTTTTCATGGGTAGGTAAACGTAAACCCCCTCCAATTACGGAGGGGGCTGTGTTCATGCGAGATAAAAACTTACATTAAGACAACCCTCTCCGTGATTGAGTAGAGTTACGATGATGAAGCTTGCCAATAATCATTTTATATCCGCCTTCTTTCCCATTGAGCCATTTTGCAACACGCGCAACCGTGGTTGAGCTTAGGCCGGTTTCTTTTTCGATTGTAGAATAGGATACTTTTTGCATAAGCATTTCTGCTGCCTTAAGGCGGTTAGCAAACTCTTTGATTTCTTTTTCAGTCAACAGGTCACGTAAAAACAGCTTAGCCTCGTTATCTGTTTTGAGCGCTAAGATAGCTTGAATTAATCGTTTATTTTCTTTTCGTTTCCAGTCCATACGGTTACTTTATCAAACTAAAGTAATTATGTCAAGGGGTGCAAGGATGCATCCGTAAGAATCGTATATTTATTGAGCAAGTGTAAGTATGGATTGGAGAACAATAGGTAATTCAGTTACGCCGTCGCTTTCACCGCTAAAATGTCCTTTGTTGTGTTCAACGATAATCTCTGAACCAAGTTTGTCTCGAAAATCGTCTTGGTTATCGAGAGGGACGTAAGGGTCATTGTCGGAGAATAGAGCAATACTTTTTGATACATGAGATGCTACTTTTTTAACATCAAGAGGAGTACCAAGCCAATGTTTGTCGGTTTTTTGAACGTCAGAATTGTCTTCAAGCCCTGTAAGTCGCTTGAAAAATCCTGCGACGAACACTGCGCCTCCAACCATTATTCCTTCCGGGAGTGATTCAAGATAGCGAGCTATCGTTTGGCATCCCATGCTATGGCCAACAAAATAGGTATGTTCATCAGCCACACCAATAGCATCGCTAAGTGTTGAAACCCAGGTGTGTATTCGTGGATGCGTAGCTTCAGGGAGCTGTGGAACATGCACCTCGAATCCTCTTCCTTCAAGTTCTTTTTTTAACCATGGAAACCATCCTTCCTCCGGATGACCACCCCAGCCGTGAATGATAAAAGTTCGTTTAGCCATAATTTTTGTAAGTCATAATAATTACTTCAAAACCTCCGAAACTCGTGTACAAATTTTACTCCCAAAAAGCTACTTTGTGCAACAATCAATACTTCCTTGTCATTATTCTCCTTTTTAATTTTTTCAAGGAATTTTAGAACTCTCATTTTTACTTCTTCAAAAGATTCTCCAGAAGGTCGCCAGTCATAATCTAACATTTTGTGTCTTTTTTTATATTCATCTAAAAATGGAGTTCCATGTACAGAGAATGCAGTAGCTAGTGCGATTTTCTCTTTTCATATAAAAGAAAAACAGCATCTATAATAATGCTGCTTTTCACTGCCCGGGGCGGGACTCGAACCCGCAAGCCTTGCGGCGGGGGATTTTAAGTCCCCTGTGTATACCAGTTTCACCACCCGGGCATACAGAAAGAATAGAGAGGAAGGTATTTTCTGTCAATCCAAGATAATAGGTTGACATACACGTTTTTGGATGTCAGAATACAGCACGTGTTTCTCTATGAAAGGAGTATCGCATGTCTTTTCCGAGCAACCTCGATCAGCTTCAGGTGATAGTTACAAAGACACGAACGCAAGCGAGCTATGCAGGTAAGCTTTCTTATTATATGCAGCAGCAATCAGAGAATTTTTTTAACATTGCTGGCATCCTTGACTCTCTTGCAAAATCATGGAAAAGCTCTGATCCCGGAAAATACGGTGGTAGCTATTCTTTTCTTGATGCGACGCAAAGTAAGCGAGTTGTTGTACGGGAATTTCTTCCAGAAGACATCGAGATTTGTACCGATGCAGATGCATGGAGAGCCTATACTGCCACGAAAAAGTGGTATGGGCAGGATCATGATAGAGTTCCTCACTGGCTTTCTGTCATTCCTCTTTCAGAAGTTGCGAAGGGGCCATGTTCCGCATGCAAAGAAGATCAGCCACTTATCGAATCATACTGTCAAACATACGACAGTCCCGAAGGCGATGTATGGGAAAAAAATCGTTTTATCTTTTGTTGCACTTGCGCTCTACTCACGAGAGTGGCTGCAAAGGTATCCGGTAATCGCATATACTAACTGCTTTAGAAAAAATAACCCAATGGATCACTCATTGGGTTTTATATTTAGGAAGTAGAGGATTCTATTATGTATATTCATTTTTTTTGGTGCATTGCAAAATATTCTTTCATTTCTTTTGTGTTAAGTCGCCAGGCCATGGGGAAATATGCAAAGACAGAGAGAAGGATTACTCCTTCAACAAGAAGAACAAGCCATAAGAAGTTGCCATCCTTTATAGTTTCGTTGAAATAAAAAGGGAACCACACTGATACTACTACACCCAGTATTCCCTGGATAGCAAATATAACCATTCCTGTTATACGCGCCCATTGTTTTTTATGTTTCAAACCAAATCCAACGGTGATCCATAGTACAGTCCAAAAAATAAGTGCGCCAAGTGAGACAAGATTATTGTAACTATTTGAATTTGTCAGGGCCAATATTGGCTGAAGAAAGAAAAAGATTGTAATGACTTTGAGACGTTGAGCCATTTTTTTCTCGTCGATCATACTCTCTGCCATAAGGATTATTTTCTTTGTAAAACTTTCTTTACCGCAGCTTTAATTGCTTTTACAGACATGTTGTACTTTCCCAGAAGCTCTTCCGGTGTTCCTGATTCACCGAATGAATTTTGCATGCCAATCATTTCAATCGGTATAGGATAATGCTTTGCCAATAATTCACAGACTGCACTTCCCGCTCCACCCATCACCTGATGCTCCTCAACAGTTACCACCGCTTTTGTTTTTTTCACTGATGCGAGAAGTGTTTTTTTGTCGAGTGGTTTTATCGTATGATTGTTAATCACTTCGCAGGAGATGCCCTGTGTTTTGAGTTCTTTTGCGGCGATGAGTGATTGGTATACAAGAGGGCCACATGCAATAATGCTCACATGTTTTCCAGTGTGATATACTTCAGCTTTACCGATTTTGAAAGGTGTTTTTAATGTTGTGATGATAGGTGTTTTTTCTCGTGTAAAGCGGAAATACATGGGGCCGTTCATGAGTGCGGCAGCTTTTGTTATTTTTTTTGTTTCTTCATAATCACACGGCACCACGACTGTCATATGAGGTAATACTCGCATGATCGCGATATCTTCAAGTGCTTGGTGGGTTGCCCCATCGGGTCCTACAGAAACACCAGTATGTGCACCGGCAATTTTTACGTTTGCTTCATTGATACACACATTCACTCGAATCTGATCCCAACTTCTTCCGGGAGAAAAAACAGCGTAGCTTGAAATGAACGGGATTTTACCGGAGAGTGCGAGTCCGACAGCAATACCTGCCATACTTTGTTCTGCAACACCACATTCAATAAATCTCTCCGGGTATGTTTTTTCGAATACAAGTGTACGTGTGGATTCCGCTAAGTCACCCGTGAGAACAACAATCCGCTTATCGGTCGCACCAAGATCAAGAAGCGCATCGCCATAGCCATTGCGGGTTGGGACTTGTTTGATCTCTTTGCTTAAAATTTCTGGATTTAAATATGCTTTGTTGTTAAACATATCATTTGTGTCCACTTATTATCTTACTGCGGAGCACACGAAGTTCTTTTAGTGCCATTTTTGCCTGTTCCGCATTTGGCGGATTGCCATGCCACTTGTAATCGTTTTCCATAAAACTCACTCCTCGGCCGGGAATTGTATGTGCAATAATGACAGTGGGTTTTTCGTGAACCGTCTTTGCTTCTTCACATGCGCCTACAATCTCTCGAATATCATGTCCATTTATTTCA
>Ga0209515_10000738_pt1 | contig 57612 bp, 52 predicted proteins | sample Subgroupgradi54m_FD_187454 | JGI IMG/M metagenome (GOLD analysis project Ga0209515, IMG submission 187454) | Subsurface groundwater microbial communities from S. Glens Falls, New York, USA - GMW60B uncontaminated upgradient, 5.4 m (SPAdes)... ... | reverse complement strand
TCGGTAAACGGTTCCACAATATGTGTTTCTTTTATTGACTTATCCGCAGTAAGCATCTCCATTGTTACTGCCATACCCAAATCCCCTGCCCCACCAGCCATATCCATGACTTTATTCACAGAGTCCGGAAGAGTTTTAAGTGTTGGTCGGATAATATCCATCATATATCGAAGTTCTTCCATTTTCTGTTCGACTTTTTCTTTTGTCTTTTGTGCTTCTTGGTTTAAGTCTGTATGTGTTATTTTCTCTTTTTTTGATCGTTTCTTTCTTCTGAAAGAAGGAATTTTATCTCGAAATATTTCTGTGCTTTTCGCGTATTTTAATCTCTTATAGAAATCCGATCGAAATTTTTCTCTCCGTTCTGATCCATCACCATTCTCTCCCTGAATCCTTTTTGTCGGTTTTAGTGTCTTTCGTGCAGAAGCAAGTTCAGAAGCACTCGCCTGTTCCCCCATACTTGTTGGCATATAGAGCTTATGCCCCAAAGCATCACCACTAAGATCTGATTCTTCTAACGTACCTATCGCCGCTTTCACGATCGCTTTTGCAAGTTTGAAATCTCTTGATAGCACAATAAAATAACCGGGGTAAAGTTGTTTTACGAGCTCTTCTTTTTTTTCATTTACATAAAAGGTAACATCTCGCCCTCCCCTATCTCGCTTTACCTCTCTTCTAAGACCCCATTGGGTGAATATATCTGTATTCATCGACTTCACTCCGACAAAAAGAAGACCATCTGCATCTTGGATAATACCACCCTCGTGACCATGTAGTGCCATAGCAATAAAGCCATTATCCACTTCTGAAATAGGAACACCTTCTTGTATACGAAATTGACGCTGCGAGTGTTCTAGTACATGATTTTTCGCTTGAAGAAAAAAACCCTCTTTATTTTCAAGAGCTTTTTCAAGGAGTGTGTTGATTCTTTTAAGGTCTGCAATAAATTCCTTTGCAGTGAGGTCCATCTCTCGTTCTTTCCCCATACTATTCACTGCATTGAGTATCATCCATACACGAATGGCAGGATCGGAGGCATTCTTTAATGCTACTGCATATTCCCACGGCCCATTTTTTTGAACATCTACTGCTATGCGAAGCACACCTTCATAGGACACATGGAATCTCTCGCAAAGTTCTTGTACCTTCTCTCGTGTTTTTTCTAATGCAAGAATACCTATCGGATCCAAACCGCGTTTTACTCTATCTGAAAGATCCGGTAATCCGTGTTGTTTTGAAAAATCTTTAAGTGAATGTTTTACTCCACCAAGAATTTCTACCTCTTTCGAAGGAGTATTCTTTATTGATAGGTGCCCTGGAAACTGTGGATCTCCTGCCATACGATAAAAAATAGTAATTATTGGGAAACCGCATCTATTTTAACATATATTTGTATGTCTTCATAAAAAACATCCCCCCGCCAAGGCGGGGGGATGTTTTTTTACTGAGATTGCGGGCAAGAGGAAAGATCTACGTGTTACTCTCCTTTTTTTTCTTTAAAAAAACTGATCATATTACGATCTGGTCTTTCAGGTGATGCCACTCGACTTAAAAGCCTATCAAGAAGTTGTTCGGGTTTATTCCATTCTTCAATCGGTAATTTTCTTATATTTTGTTTCGTTTCTAATATATCTAACCGAATGGAATGTCCCCATATAAGGAGTTCATTGATAGCTTTCTCTTTTGCAGCACCTTTTAAGGTTGAACGCGCTTCTTCTAAAAGAGTTGTTTGAAAATCAACATCTTCCTTAATTTTTTCAATCCTTTTCCTTAATTCTTGTTTTATCTCTTGTGTTTCTTTCGCTTCTGGCCGTTCTCGCATAACAATACTATTAATAGAATTTATATGTACCATGATAGATACAATCTATCTTTTTAGAAGTGGACAACTACTTTTAATGAAAACGGACGCATCTTCAATATTGCGTCCGTCATACGAGTAGTTAAATCCATTCCATGAGCTTGAGATCGTCGATCCAGTGATTCTCGATCGTGTCCGGGATAGCGCAGAGCAACCCCACGAAAAATGGGGCACCCCCAATGCTACGCCCCCCAAGCTCTCTGATAACTTCAATGTGCACCTTCATCCGATTGAGACCAAGAAAAGCCGGAAGCAGGTAAACCTTCTCATCGTTACGAAGCATGATTCAACTCCCTTCAACTAACTGAAGATGGCTATTATGTAGCCTTCTCCAGTGGAGGTACATTGGTATACTTTGATGTATTTCTCTATGTAAAATATTCAAATATTGAACAGCTTACATAGAGGCACGTGAAATTCTGTTTTCACATGCAAAGCGTGCTTGGTATTCGGTCTTTTATTCCCAAGCGGTTCCCTTTTAATTTATAGAGCGCAGTCTGACTGGGACCCTCAATTACACTCTTGAGGGAGAAGGAGAAAGCATGAAATGCGTTCTATCCTTCTTGTCTGCGCTTGTGGAGTGCCGTGGCTACCGGTGCTTCCCTGATCCTGTCGGACAGAGAAGTTCCAGTCGAGAGCGTTTGCCCTCTGCCCCCCGAATATCCTCACGCAGTTGCGCGAGTTTCTCCGGAGTCCACGGCGTTCCCACGCAGGCTCTGGCGATGAGCTCGTCTGAGACAGACTCACCATTCCAGAACTTGAGGATTACCTGATCAAGTTTCTTTGACATTTCTTCACCTCCTCTCTTGAACAGTATCGCAGGAACATTCCTGCAGTCCTCCCCTTGGTTTTCGTACTCCCTTCGAATATATCAAATCTTTTTAATATGTTTGAAGGGAGGCGCTCGAGCAATCGGACAATAGTGGTTCTCGTTGAACCAATGTCTCTGATGCGAGCGCCGCGTTCCCCTGTGCCCTGCCTCAATACGGAGGCAATTCCTGCCGCAGAAGCAGCAGGGGAAAATTGTGGGTGCAGTCCGGTGGATCCGAACCGATGAGAGATAACCGAATGGCTACCTCACGTTTATCAACGATGAGGACAGATCGTAGCGACCTGCTGTTACTTCCTTACCTCTCTTTCCTTTCAGTTAGAGAAGTGCTGTCCCATCTGTACAGCTGTCTTAAAGGAAAGTCTCACGTGATCGGCCATGACAGCTGCACCCAAGCCTGTCTGCCTTTCAAAAAACCAGTGGAGTGCACTGGACAAGTGGTGTGCGAGACCTCTTGTCCAGTGGTGGATGTGGTGATCGATATTAGTGCTGACATCACAGTCTTTCCAAACCCCGACTTGCACAGCCGTTCGTAGAAAGAACTGGATGCGGAGACCCTGCGCAATGGCTCTCCGGGAACGCTTTGGTCAAATCGGGTTAGTAAGGAGTCATTGCCCCTCTTTCACTTTTGACCCCGTTCCAGGGAGCCAAAGTGGATTCTGCAGTTCCGGTAGCTTACCGGAGGGGACATTGCCCCCTGCAAAATCATGGGCTCCAAACCCACTAACCAGTCCCTCTCGTCGAGGAGACCTTTGCACCTCTTCCGATCACCTTATCCACAATAGATGGCTTCTGCTTTTTAGAGGACACCAGTGGGCGGCCTCCTTCCACAAAAGAACACCTACCCCCTCCACCAAAAGCGCCGAATAGGAGTTCCTACTCAAACGCTTTTGGTGGAGGGGCCACAGTATATGTGGCTCATCCAAAGCATGGTTTAAAACATAGTATTGGTGAATCGTCAAAACACTATACCATGTTCTTATTATCTTGTCAAGAGTAAAATAGACAATAATTGTATTAATTTCTAATTTTACTTATATTTATAAGTAAAATAATTATATTTATATTCATATATTTTATTGACTTTATAAAAAAACGGGCTATGCTAATAGTCCGTTTTACAATTATTCGCGTGGTTTTTTCAAACCTTCTTCTTCATAGAGCTTAATGAACGGTTCCGTAACGATGAATGTCGGGAGTTCACGGCAGTACTCTAATGCATCTTTTCGCCGTAAATCCTTATAAGATAAACATCCTTTTACTTCTACAGCGAGGTACCATCCATCCCAAAAGCCAAATTTCTGAGGCTGTTCAAAGAGAAAATCAACCGCGTAGGTAAATTTCTCACCGCTTCGATCAACCACATCAAATCGCTGATGTGGCTTGAAACGAATCCCTGCCTCAATAAGAAGTTTCGCGAACCGTGCTTCTAGATAGGAGGAATATTCAAACACGTCCTCACTAAGACCAATACTCTGGTGCCCACTGACCGGCGTTGGAACACCCTGTCTACCACCGTAAGGATCTCCACGTTTCGAGGAGCGAGATGGTGCCAAAGTAGTATCCCTGCCTTCCTTTTTTCGTATGGTATCCCGCGCACGAGGCTTCCATTCGCTGGAACCATACTTCTTCTTGTGGTGTTGACTCATCCTACCCCCCACTTTCCCCATTCTTAATATCCAAAAATACTAAGAATGATGATATACTCATCATATAAAAAAAATATGATTCCGTCAACAATTCAAGACTACTGGGTCAAGGTGATCGTTATACTATTCTCTCTAGCTTTTCCTCTACAAGTATTTGCTGCATCTCCGGATATGGGTACTGTTATTCGTGTTCACGATGGTGATACGGCTACTGTAAAAATAGGAAATCATATTGAACGAGTACGTCTTCTTGGTATTGATGCTCCGGAAATAGCATCGAAAGGAAAACAGAAACAATGTTATGGAGATGAGGCTCGTACTGCACTTCGAAATGCTATCTTTAAAAAAGAAGTTATACTGAAACGGGATGAACATGAACGAAATCGCGATATATATGGGCGACTCTTACGATATATTTCTTTAAAGGGAGATGAAAAAAACATCATTAATGAACAGCTCGTTCGAGAAGGATACACCTACATATATCATCGCTCTTCCTCGCCCATGAAAAAACAATACACATTATTAGAAAAAACCGCTCAATCTGCAAAGCGCGGTCTTTGGAACCAAAAAACCTGTAACGGAAAACGTTATGGAAGATAATTTAAAGGATCAACAGGAATACCATTTAACCTGACTTCAAAATGAAGGTGGGGACCCGTCGTTAGATTCCCCGCTCCGTTTGTTCCTGGGCTCCCGCCGGATAATCCTATAATTTGTCCCTTTTTGACATACGAATCCTCCTCAACAATAATGCTACTCATATGGCCATACACAGTCGCGAGACCTTTGTCGTGAAGAAGCATGACATAGCTGTATGCCTTTCCCCCCTTCTTAACACGACCCACATATCCTGATTCGGCAGCGCGAACATAGGTTCCTTGATATGCACGAATATCAATAGCCGGATGTTCAAATACATGACGAAATGGATAACTTGGATCATGAAAAAGCGCTGATATACCTCGCGATGGGTCAACGGGCCATGAAAGATTTACCGGACCTCCACTAAAAAGATTGAGTCGCTCTCTCACTTTTTTTTCTAATGAACTAATGTCGCTATCAATAGCGGTCTGCTCCGATCGTGCTTCACTAAGAAGCTGTTCGTATTTTTCCGCAGAAAGGACTGATTGTACAATCAGTGTTTGTTTCGTAGCTCTTTGTTCATCGAGTCGCGTCTTTTGTTCTTCAAGGGAAACCTTGAGCTCTTCTTGGCGCTGCTTGTTATTCCCCAGTGTTGCCTGTTGAACGGTAAGTTGTTCTTTTAATTCTTTAATACGAACTACGGTGTGCTGTACATCTGTTTGCGCCAATTCAAGATAATGCACTTGATCAAAAAAATCAGAAAATGAATCATTCAACATCAAAATTTCCACATAACTTTTATCACTCTGTTCATAGAGTTGTCGAATGTATTCAGCAAGATGTTCTTTTTGAATGGAAATTTCTGCTTCTTTATCTGCAATTTCTAATGTTACTTGCTTCATCTCAAGATCCAATTGATCTATCTCGTCATAGGTTGCTTCGAGCGCTAGATCATTTTTTGTCACTTCATCTTCAATAAGAACGATCTCGTTCTCCAGTGAAGCTGACTCTGCTCGACGAATACGGATATTTTTTTCAAATTCGTCAATCTGTTTTCGAATATCTGAAATTTTATTCTTTTTATCCTTAATTTGTTCGTTCAATTCGAGAATGTTGATCGGTTTTTGTTCTCCACTAGAAGATGGTGGTGCGCTCCAGCCGGGAACAAGTGGAAATATAAATATCCCACTTATGAGAAGGAACTTTAAAAGAATGTTTTTTTTTTCAAACTGCGAGAACATGTGGAAATGATGACTATTATTTTAAGATACTAGCACGTTTCTGCGCATCTCTGATACGCGCAAGTGTTTCCTTCTTCCCAAGGACATCTGCGACTTCAAAGGGTCCCGGACTTGCCTCCAATCCCGTGAGGGAGACTCGGAAGGGCCATAGCACCGCACCATTCTTTCTTCCAGTCTCTTTAATTATATCTTTGAGTGTTTGTTCAAGCAAGCTTTTTTCGAATCTTTCCGTTGGAATACCATCAACAACATCATAGACAAACTGCAGGCTGCCCCTAATCTCTTCACTGGACATATCTTTCCACTGAAGAAGTGATGGCTCGTATTCTCGAGTTTTTTCAAAGATATATCGAATTTTTTCACCGATCTCAGATAGCTTCTTTATTCTCCCCTGCTCGAGTAATACAACCTTCTTAAGACCATCGCGATTAAAACGTAGTCCATTTTCGGCGATAGATTCATCATCCGAATACGTAATACATTCCATGGATTGAAGATATGGCACTAACAGTGAGAGGATTTCTTCAGGATTTTTTTCACGAATGGTGCTGCCATTAAACCAATCAAGTTTTTGCATATCAAACACAGCTCCGGCCTTATGAACACCATCGAGACTAAATAATACTTGAAGTTCTTGAAGAGTGAAAATCTCCTTCTCTCCTCCCGGATTCCAACCAAGAAGCACCATAAAATTAACCATTGCTTCGGGTAGATATCCTTCATTTTTGTATTCCAACAACGATACTTTATTCATACGCTTACTTAATTTCGTACGATCTGGATTGAGGATCATTGACAGATGCGCAAATTGAGGAGTAGGAAACCCAAGCGCCTCTTGAAGAAGAATTTGTTTTGGTATGTTTGAGATGTGATCTTCACCACGAATAATATGTGTTATCTCCATCTCATAATCATCCACAACAACGGCAAAATTATAGAGTGGCGTATTAATATCTTTCGCAATAATGACATCCCCGATCAATGACGTATCGAATTCAATCTCGCCTCGAATAAGATCTGTTACGGTAATTTTTTTCTCAACAACCTTAAAACGCAATGTTGATATGCGTCCTTCTTTTTCAAATGCTTGTTTTTGAATTTCTGTGAGATGTTTACATATGCCGCTATACTTTGGAGGTTGTTTTGACCACAGCTGTTCTTCTCGCTCCCTCTCAAGCTCTTCTTTTGTACAAAAACATTCATAGAGCAACCCCTTCTCCTGAAGTATCTGAAGATATTTTTTGTAAATATCAAGACGTTCGCTTTGACGATAGGGACCAAAAGGTCCGCCAATATCCGGCCCTTCATCCCACTGAATTCCGAGCCATCGAAGACCATCGAGAATATCTTTTTCAAACATCGGATCGGAACGTTCGAGATCCGTATCCTCTATACGCAACACAAATGTCCCGGCATTTCTCCGGGCATATAAAAAATTAAAGAGCGCTGTACGCGCTGTACCGATATGAAGATACCCCGTTGGAGACGGGGCCATCCGTACCCGAATAGTTTTTTCCATAATCCATGAGTTATGAATCCTTGACTGCTACCTTTGTACCTATGGGAGCCCATTCGTAAAGAAATTTCGCATGTTGCTCACTAAGGCGAATACACCCATGAGAAACAGGCCGACCAAGGTGATTGACTCCTTCCTTTTTCCCATTTGGCCATTCGGGAAGCTCGTGAATCCCATACTTCCCTCCTCCGGCAAATGCCATCCAATATGGCATCCATAAATTTGCGGACTTTGACCAGGCACGTTTTGTCTTATTTAAAATACGAAATTCGCCTTTCGGCGTAGGCATTGCTGCCTTTCCCGTTGAAATGACCATTGTGCCCAATTCTACACCATGTATCGAATAGTGCAATCTCTGTTTCTTGAGATTAACCTCTATCTTTTTTTCCCATTTTTCAGGTTTTATAGAAAGAGGACTATATCCATTTTTTATCTCATTTCCATCAAGAAAACCATCTCCGTCGGTATCTGGATTTTTAATATCAGTCTTAAATTGAAACTCTAATGCATCCGAAAGGCCATCCTTATCAGTATCTACGTCAGCGTTTCGTTTTTTATCTTTTACGATTGGTGAGTACCCATTTTGTGTTTCAATCCCGTCTATATATCCATCTCCGTCGGTATCTGGATTCATGGGATCTGTATAATACACGGTCCATTCCATGGAGTCAGAAATTCCATCTCCATCAAGATCATCTTTTTCAAGCGCGAAGACGGGATTTGCATGTGCAAATCCCGTTATCATACATACAACTAAACATAGAAAATATCTCATCTGCAATTCATTACTTATTGTCCAAGATACTGATCCGGATAATTTCCTCCTTGAATAGGAGTATCTGAAGAAGGAGTCATTGAAGTATGTTCGATTGCCGGGATGGAAATATTAAGTTTCTTTAGATACTCGGAAAGAATTTCAGTGTTTTTCTTGATATGAACGAAGAATGGAAGACTAAATTTCGCGCTTGCTTCACCAAGCTGTACTTTTGTTTGTTCATCAAGAAGTCCTTCATACGTACTAAATCCAATAAAGAGAAGACCAATAATTGCCCAAGTCATCACATGCGCCTTCATCCCATTCGTCATATGAAATTTCACATTTCTATTTACTGCCATGAGATCTTCATACCGAAGAATTTCATAGATGATATAGAATGGGGAAACAAGAATTGTTAACGCTACCGCGGCAAGAAGAAATACCGCCCAACCAATCAAGGGAACCGCTAATGTAAAATATACAAGAAAATATGGAATGATTAAGAGAACCGGAAATGCAAGGTAACGACCCAGTATTTTAAAAAATAATCCATGTGTTAAATACTGACTCCGAGCCAAAGACTCAACACCTCGATAATCTTCTAAGATAGACGCGTAGATACCAAAATAAAACCAAATAGAAAAAAGTGTTGGCAGAATAACCGAGAGAATAATAGCGTAAAACGCCAAACTACTCGCCGCGAGAGATGATGAATTCGCAAAAAAAGCAGGGATGAGTAACGTAACAAAAAGGACACCAAACACAACAAGAGCATACAGAATTGCTGAATATACAACCGATATAAAACGCCCCTTTGCTTTCTCAAAACTCTCCAATATAGAAATTGAAACTCCTTCTGTCCAATCTTTGATCATGTAGACCATGGCTGAGAAAATGAAGGCGTAATACAGCCCCGTAACAATACTAATGCCTCCGTTAAGAATTTGAATAAATCCTCGATACACTTCATTACCACCTTTTACCGAGAGCTCCAGGAACCCTACTACAAGGGCATTCACAAGAAATCCTATGAGAAATAGGATGGTGAGATGAAGTAATTTTCCAAATAAATGTTTATAAATATACCAACTCCTCTGCAGAAGCGATGTTGTTCCTGGTAAATTAATGATTGTTACCGTGCCATTTGGAAGTGTTTCCATAGAAAAAAATGAGAAAGATTATGTCTCAAAATAATTATAGCAGAAAATAAAGATATACTATTGGGGAAAAGATTATCATTATAAAAAGAAAAAGCCGATCACGATGATCGGCGGAAACACAATATTTTTATCTAAAAAGCAGGCCCGACTTTTCGGAGAATGAGGTAGTACACCGTTTTCGTTCTTCTTTGGTCATCTGGGCAGATGCTAGGGCATTTGAGATAAACTGTACAAGTTCTTTCTCGCCCCAACCATAGAAATCAAATACAGCCTTAAAATTATCTGCAAGTTCTTTACGAAAGAGTGCCGGGTCATCAGAGTTAATGGATACGCAAACACCTTCACGGAGAAGAACATCCAGATGAAGATCCTCTATTGAAGAGATAAATCCCGCTAGGAGATTTGAGAGAGGATTTGCTTCAAGTGCAACTCCTCGTTCCTTCATGAGATTCATAAGTGCAGGATCAGAGCCTACTGAGATGCCATGTCCGATGCGTGTTGCTCCAAGCACTTCGATGGCAGTCACAATATTTTTAGTCCGTGCTAGACCCATTTCTCCAGCGTGTGGCATCCTACCAAGACATGAGTTAAATGTCTGTTCAAATGAAGATGCATACAGCTCTGGCGGATAAGAGAATTCATCACACGCAAGACCAATGCCTGCAATCATGCCTGTTAGATTCTCAAGAGCCGCATAAACGAGCCCACGTCCGAGTGGATCGCGCGCATCTTCCGGTTTTTTACCTGCAACCGCTTCACGAGGGATAGCAAGGACGAGTTTACTATTTACACCTCCATCCTTCAATCCTGATCTCATACCTCGAATGGCACTTCTGATGACTTCCCTGTATTGAAGACCTTCGCGCGTATGATAGGCTGGCGCCATGGTCCATTCGACATACCAGATATTTTTTTCTGCGCAATCAAGAGCGCATTCATAGAACACATCCGCTATACCTTGGGGCGTCTGCATAAGTGAAAGAACAAAATCAAATCGTGCGAGAAGATCATCAAGGGATTCAGTATCGTAAATCTGATAAAAACTATCAAACTCTCTAGTGTTTGCGACAGAAACAGTCTTTCCGGTTCGCAAAGTGACGTCCCTGATACCCTGCTTAAGGGCAAGACGCTGTACAATCTCCCGAGGAACAGATCCATCAATATGTCGATGGAGTTCTGCTTTTGGAAAAGACTGAAAATCCGATAGACTTAACGACATTGCATCCTCCTTTATCTCGAACCTATACTAGCACACACATACGAAAAGAAAAGGGGTGAGATTCTCTCCTTTTATAATCCAAGAACAAGAAGTTTTGAGTTTATTTTTTTCTCCCTCTCATCAGTAAAGAGAAAATATTTTTCATATCCATCATTGTTTCGCCGCACTTTTTGTGTTGCAATCCATTTGTTTAACACTCTCTCTTTCCCACGCTTTTTCAACTCTTTTTCAAGATCAAATGGATCTAATGCTAACACAACTTCATCTGGAATGATTGATCGACGGATCGCTTGTTGCTCAGCATATATTTCGTCAAGTGTTTTTGGTCCATGGTTGTAGTAGTCGAGGAGTTGTTTCACGAGAAGTGAGGCATCTTTTCTTATCTCGTGAAGTTTTGTTCTATGCCCCGCGCGCGAGGGTAATCGACGACTATATGTTTCTATTGGATTCTTAACTACACCTGATGCCTGAGTATCGCTATAAACCTTTGGTAATGATGCGCTCTGCGAGCTATATACAAATCTTTCAGTCGGTTTCATATGCAACCTATTCCTCAAATTTTCTACTGAATTTCCAATAATAATACTCGCAACATCATATTCGATACCGGTTCGACGGAATGCTTCTGTTAATGGAAGGACTCCTCTTCCCGTATCAATATATTCGGTAACAAGTAACACGCGAGGGGGAAGCTGGTTCTCTTCTAAACGTTTTGTGAGGTGCGTTGCGATAGTTTGTATTTTTTCTTCGCGCTTTTCTTCATTTGCTAATCCTCGGGAACCAGCAAAAAATACTATTTGAGGCGGCTGTTTACCATGTTCTTTAGCGACAGCTTTTGCTATTCCTCCAATAATCAAGGCGGGTATACGACCCGATGCATCATCACCAATAATAAAGTCATATGCTCTTTTATCAAATTCCTCTCGAAATTCAGTAAGAAGAATACGAAGTGGCTCCCGAAGCTCTTCGATACTTCCGTGAGTTATTTTTTCTTTTTGTAATGATTTTTCAAATGTTCCTTGCATACGGTAAACTACGCGTCGGTGCTATTCGACGTGTTTTATTTTTTCAAATTCATTTCTGATCTCGTGTATAAGCTCGTCCACGCTTGAACGCACTAACATCATCGGTCTTTGTAATGCTGTTTGTATTTCAACATCACTCCTCCGCGCATAAAGTGGATGAGTGCCAACAATGACCGGGGCGTACTCGCGCTCAAGAGCAGCTCCATATTCAAAAAGAGTAATAGGATTTATCGATCCTTCCGAAAACCAAAAAGATACAATATCCGCTTCTCGTAATTTTTTATATTCCCATTCTATCTGTGCTCTGGAGGCTAAAGGGTCATCAATGGGAAAATTCTTTCGTCGCGGATTAAAAATAGTAATATCGAGATCCTGTAATCCTTGGGCAATACATACCTGCCAATCGGGACAATTGGTAATCCCACCCGCGAGAAACACGGATGGGTGTTGTGTCACTTCTTCCTGAATTGCTTCAATGTATTGCATGATTTCATCCTACCATCTTTTTAAATCAGTTCAAATAAAAAAGAATGCTCCGAGGCATTCTTAATCGTAAGAATCTATTTCTTCTTAGGGTGTGCATAGAGGATGATAGAAATGATACCGAGCTCTCCATCCCTCTGAGCGTTTTGGAATGTTCCTACCGCTACTCCGACTTTCGTAAATTCTTTTTCCAGAGAATATTCAGTATTGACATTGCTCGAAAAACTGCGCAAGGCATCTTCAAGAGTAACGCCTTCTGTACCACCTGGAATAACTAAAATATGCCGTACCGCCTTGTAACGGACTCCATTGATATGAATGGAGCGTTCAAGATTAATAAGATTATCGTAGTCATTCTTACTCCATGCACGATAGTCAACTTTTGCGAGTGTTTTCAACGTCGTATCCTCCTTAAGAGGAATTAAGCCGTTATTAACTCTCCGTGCATTGATAATGGTAATGATCTCTTTTTCTTGTACAGAAGAGGCAACTCCGTCTTCTTCTGAATCATCTTCCTCTTCTTCCGTATCGGGTGTATTTGGCTCACTATTATCTGGAATTGCTTCTTCCCGAGAGGGTTGTGGAACCGGTTCTGTTTCTTGAATGGGAGTCTTCTTATTTTGAATAAGTTTTGATGTAGTTGAATCATTTGATACTACTGTTGGGACCTGACGATTTGAGGTTAGTGCTCCCAAGAATCCTCCCAAAACAATAACACCAAAAACCACCAGAAGACCCTGACGGACGGTCATGTTGCTCTCCTTTTAGTGAAAGAAAGTTACCCATGAAAAATCTAACACACAATGTGATCTCTGTCAACGATCATAGATATATAAAAAGAACGCGTACTATGCGTTCTTTAACGATTGATTAAGAAGAATATCTTTCCATTCTGACCAACGACGTATCCGTCGCCGATGATCGTTGATGTGTTTGTTTAAATGCGAGGTGAAAAGGATATGTTCCCATGAAGGTTTTCTGATACCTTTTATTTCAGATTTATCATCAATGAGTGCATCACCGTGGATCAGTGTTTTATCATCAGTAATGATAGTATTTTTCCGAAACTCGACACCAAAGTGTTCTGTGATCCATTCAAGCTTTTCTGAAGCGCAATATGGATTCTTCGTCATTGGCGCAGTACAGATAAACACCTGAAATCTATGATCAACCATCTCATGCAGGGCTTCCACCGCACCAGATATCACTGGCAGTGAACGGTAAAACCCTTCCTTAATACATACTCTTTCGATTTCGCGATGGTATTCCTCCGGATAATCATCTTTGATGTAGAATGATTTTCGCGCGTCAGGAGGTACGAATGGCCATTCCGGATGTTTCTTATCAAGCCATTCTCGAGTAAATCCTCGTTCAAAATCTGCTAACACCTGATCTTGATCAACGAGAATAATAGAACCTTGCTTAAGTATCACTTGCTATTCTCCTTCCTTCTAAACCACCCGAGTGCCCATGGTCCTCCATCTGGTTTTTTGAGTTCCCCTTCTCTGGGGTCCTCTCCTTCGAAAGGAAAATTTCTTACCTTCTCGAGATCTTTTTGAGATATCTCATCACGATGATATGCAATTGAATGAATACAAAGGGCAGATGTATAAAATTCTGCATGTTCCCCAATAAGGAACATAGCCCACGGAACGGCAACTTTACAACTACACGTCATTAAGGTGCATGAACCCTGACCATTTTGCTGTGACCCCTTCCGCCAAGCTGCTGTCATTTTTCGTGTCAATTCGTCGATGACGGGCAGATCACTTGCGAGTTTCTTCATTGGCCGTGCCAAAAGAGGCTTTTCCTCTCTCATCATTATCTCCCTTCATTCTTAAGAGAGAATATTCCTATTCTTCAAAAAGTCAAGTACAAAAAAAGAGCAACGGGTGCTGCTCTAGTGCGTATAAAGTTCCATGGGTTGTGTGAGCTCGATAAAAGTTACGAACGAAAGTTTATCTAATTCTTTCAGTTGATCCCTCGACACATCAACGCGATATTCGCTCTTTCCAGTATCACCCCATAGATTGGTCGATGATACTTGTAATATGGCCCAATCTTCAGTGGACAATGGTTTTTCAGTATACACAACGACAAAAAACATGTTTCGTGCACTATCAAGAAGCGCTGCCTGAAGTCCGAAATCAAATTTTCCTAACATCCCATTCCTCACTTCTCTGTTCGAGTACCTCGAATACGGTTATGAATCGAGTCCGGTGATCTTCACGGTGATAGCTCCATCTCCTGGCAATTTCACATCGCGAAGAATGCGAGCTGCCCCTTCGAGAAGACGTTTCTTTTCAGTAAGAAGAGCTGCTTCTTTGCCGCTGTTCTTTTTCTCTGTATTAGGAAGAAGAAGTTCTTCAGCGGTAACTGTAGAGGAAACATCATACCGACGTTTCTTGCCTTCCGCACGATACTCTACCAAATACGACTTCAGTGGTTTTTCGACCGTCTGCGCGACTATCTTGGAAAGTGAGGGTTGAAGAAGAGATGAGATTCGATCCTTATTCTTCAACAACAATGCTTCATCAATAGTGTAGGCAACACGCATCTTCAGGGTATCGTCTGATACGACGAACTCGGATGTAAGGGGAAAGCCTTCCACGGTTGTATATCGTTTTACCTCGATCCAATCTACGCCCAGATTCGTCACGAGACGTTTATCACCTGTCTGTTTCACATATCCTACGTAAGTACCTGTCTTTCGATCAAGGACAAATATACTACGAGAATCCTCAGGAAGACACCCAGCTAAACCGTGAGACACCCAAACAGTGAAAGCAAAAAGAATGCCGCTAACAACACATAAGAAAAGTGGAGAAATGGTTCCTACCATCTCTTCATAACTAAAAAATACGGCAAGACATACTAAACACATTACGAAGGGAAGGAAGCCACCAATGAATCCCAATGCCCCTCCAGAAAGTGATCCATTCATCACGTCGAAAAAGATTGGAGTGGCAACAATACCTACCGCAAAGAGAACCGGCAAAACGTACCGAAGTTGAAAAAGAAAACCTTCTCCAAATGGAAGGAGTCCCTCAAAAAATTCTCTCCCACCAATCAGAAATGTACGTCCTCGACTAATGAATTCACGTTTTAGTGTATCCTTCATTCCCGTGCGCTGTTCCTGTCGCCGTTTTACCTCGTTTACGGCCATTCTTAGACGGACGATATCAACCGTCGCTCTCCCTCCTATCATTTCCTTGATAATGAGCCACAGTGGTGATTTGAGTTTTAGTACCTCTTCATCTGAAGGAAGCATAGTCCTGCCAGAAAAGAGTGCGTACAACACCAACCCAAGAAGTTGGATAGCGAGTCTCGCATCAGCAGAACCATTTGAGATTGGTGTGTGAGAAATTTCAAATGTTGGATACAGAATGACGCCGGCACGTTCTACTTTTTCACGCTCTATTGCATCAAAAAATGCAAAACAGAGAGAGAATTGATCAGTATGCGCCAAAGGCTGTATTTCTACTTGTGGGTCATGCGTAAGCTTGACAATCTTCTGTTCGTCGCTATCTCCAAAGAGATTCCTAAGACGTTGGAAAAACATTCCTTCCCTCCTTTTAAAGAACATATACACTACATGAAAACCCTATCACTTAACTCTATTTTGTCAAGATGGAATAATATAACCCGAATTCACATCTCAAATGCAATTAGCTTATAAAAAGCAAAAACGAGGCATCAAGCCTCATCTCTACATTTGCGCCCAGAGGTTCATCGCCTACAAATCTCATCTCGCCGTCGCTCAATGAGTTCGCGGGCCGCCCCTCGCGGTCCCACCTACTGGCGGGACATCGCTGCGGTCTTCGATTCCCTCCCACGACAGAAGCAGTTCTGTCGCTTGGTCACCAAAGGAAAAAAACGAAGCCGAGGGTTTGGTTTTTTTCCTTTGCGCCCAGAGGGAATCGAACCCCCAACCATCGGCTTAAAAGGCCGCTGCTCTACCGATTGAGCTATGGGCGCATGAATGCAATCCAGTATAACTATTTCCTATAAAAAGGCAATATGCCTGTGGATCAACTCTGGATATCTGACTATTGATATTCCTTCCCCTTTCATATTACACTAGGGGTACTCATATGCCACAAGACATCCTTGTCCCACCTCACAATCTCGAAGCTGAACAATCCATGCTCGGTGCCATTTTATTGGATCCTGAAGCAATGATTAAAATTGCAGATATTGTTCGAGCTGAAGATTTCTATAAACACGCACACAAAATTGTCTTTCAAGCTATTGTAGACCTCTACGAAAAACATGATCCTGTAGACGTATTGAGTCTTTCAAATAGACTTGAAGAAAAAAATCAACTCTCGGAAATCGGCGGACGAAGCTATCTTATTGGTCTTGCAAATGCAGTACCAACATCAAGTAATGTCGCGCATTACGCGCATATCATCCAAAAAAAAGCAACTCTCAGACGGCTCCAAACAGCTGCCTCCGAGATCTCAGAACTCATATTTCATGCCGACGAAGACGTGCAAACGGTATTAGACAAAGCTGAACAAAAAATCTTTGGTATTTCTCAAAAACTTTTGAGGCGAGTCTTTACCCCCATGAAGGACATCCTTGTCGATGCGTTTGAGCGTATCGATGAACTTCATCGGGAGAAAGGAAAACTTCGCGGGATTCCAACGGGATTTGCAGACATGGATAACATGCTTGCTGGATTCCAAAAATCGGATCTTATCATTCTTGCCGCTCGACCCAGTGTCGGGAAAACAAGTCTCGCATTGGATATCGCGCGTCAGATCGCGATAAAAGCGAATTCGTGTGTAGGGATATTTTCTCTTGAAATGTCGAAAGAACAACTTGTCGACCGCCTTATTTGCTCTGAAGCGAATATTGATCTCTGGAAGATGCGCACCGGAAAACTTTCAGACCGCGCCGAATCAGATGATTTTGTTCGCATTGGACATGCAATTGATAATCTTTCCCAGGCAAAAATCTTTATAGATGACACGGCATCCGCAAATATCATGGAAATCCGTACAAAAGCCAGACGTCTCAAAAGTGAACACGGTCTTGATATTATTATTCTGGATTATCTCCAATTAATGGAAGGACACACTAAAACGGACGGACGCGTGCAAGAAGTCGCGGAAATCACTCGTGGGCTTAAATCGATTGCTCGTGAATTAAATATTCCTATTCTTGCACTTTCTCAGCTTGCACGTGCAGTGGAAATGGCAAAACCAGCCATCCCAAAACTTTCTCATCTCCGTGAATCAGGATCAATTGAACAAGATGCTGACGTGGTATTATTCATCTATCGTAAAAGTGCCGATCGTAATTATAGAATAGAAGATTTGACGGATGAAGACAAACATACTGCAGAGATTATTATCGCAAAACATAGAAATGGACCTACTGGTTCTATTCGACTTTTTTGGGATGAAAAACGCGCAAGCTTTCGAGGGATGGAACAGCGCCGTGAAGCGGCATCTGGAACGCCATCTATTTTCAACGCACCGTTTTAGATCCTTCTATGGCGTATTATCCCTCAGCTATCCAGGCATTAATTGATCAATTTGCAAAATTTCCTAGTATTGGTGAAAAAAGTGCTCAACGGTTTGTGTTTTTCCTTTTACGCCAACAACAAGAAGAATTGGTGAAGCTTGCGACGCTTATCATAAATCTCCGTGAGACGATTATTGTATGTTCGCAATGTCAAAATTATAGCGACCGTAATCCCTGTTCTCTGTGCACGCAACCAACTCGAGACAAAAGCATACTCTGTGTTGTAGCGTATAGCCACGATGTGAATGCGATTGAAAAAACCGGTGAGTATAAAGGCCTCTACCATATCCTTGGAGGGAATATTAATATTCTCGATGGTATCACCCCGGATACACTTCGAATCAAAGAATTGGCAGAACGCATAAAGAAATCAAACAGGGGTATACAGGAAGTTATTCTTGCGTGTAATCCTGACCTTGAAGGTGAGAGCACGAATTTATACCTTGAAAAAATTCTCAAACAATACCCCGTAAAAGTAACAAAACTTGCCAGAGGACTTCCTCGAGGCGCGGATATAGAATATACCGATGAAATAACTCTTGGTGATGCGTTGAAGGCTCGGCTCTAAAAAACTCCCTTTCGGGAGTTTTTTTCTTTTATGCAATTTTTGTAATTTGAACCTTCGTGTAGAACTGATGATGCCCTCTTTTTCTGCGATACCGAACCTTCGGCTTAAATTTAATAATAGTTATCTTCTCCCCTCTCCCCTGCTCAAGAATGTTGCCAACCACTTTTGCACCTGTAATAATCGGTGTGCCAAGCGTTACTGATTGTCCTTCTTCATCGGCTTGGAGAAGAACCTCCCCAAAGGTAACTTCATCATTAATACCGCCTTCAATTTTTTCAATCTTAAGTGTATCTCCTTCTTTTACAAGATACTGTTTTCCTCCTGTCTTAATAACAGCAATCATACAATTAGGTCCTTCAAAATTATAAATAGATAACGAATTGAAGTATATGGGAAAATAAGGAGTATGTCAACCCCATGCTAAATTTTTTCGGTAATTACTGTTATTGACGTATCATGTGTACTCCTGTACTGTGTTTAAGACGTGTTTTCCCCATATTTGATCCTTGAAAACGTTTAAGACAGAAAGGGACAAGAGGTGGAGCGTTTTTCACGCTGGCTTCATAAGGAGCCGAAGGGACTAGAGATACTCTCCCTCATTCTTGGTACTGCCGGATGTGGAGTGCTCTTAGCAAGTGGCATTGGAATCCTTCTTTATACACTTGGCATTCAGCCACCATCGAGGTCTATGCCAGTATTTCCTCATAATACCATCGGACTTTTGCTGACTCTCATGATGAACGCCATGCATGAAGAGTTACTCTTTAGACTCCCACTCGTCGTCGTCATTGCGCAAACATTTCGCATGCGAGAAGGAGCGCTCTGCTCAATGATGGCGGCTATCGGTATTCATTATTTCATCATCTTCCAACACAACCCATATAGTTGGATGTTTCTTGGGGTTATCCCTAGTCTCCTTGTATATCTCGCAACACCATTTCGTAATGCTGTACTCCCATTTGCTGCTATTCTTTCTGTTATATTCGGAATCCTCCACGGAGGAATTATATTTATTGCAATACAGGGAATGCTTGGATTCATCTTCTGTCTCATATTCCTGAAAACGGGTGGACTACGAGGAGCTCTCGTAAAACCACTTCTCTGTAGTACTGCGACACATGCAGTCTATAATGTCATCTTTGTTATCGGCTCATTATTTGCCGGGATGTATCCACGATGACTCTCTTCTATATCATCTTACACCACCAAAAATTTGGTGGTGTTATCTTTTTTCAAGAAGAGATTTGACCTGAGATAATACTTCAGGGGAGAGTGTATCTTTTTCTTCTTGAAAAAAATGTTCAATAGACCGAGCAACAACAAAACCATGACTTGCATAAAGATTGGCAATGGATTCTTTTGTAAGGGGAAGCCACTGTGGCAATCCTTCCTCGCTTGACCGTAGCTCTCCAACACGGAGAGCATCCTGGGAAGAAAGATGCGTATGTTTTGCTAAGGTTTCAATCCATGCATGATCGGTTGTGCGGCGATCATCGACATATCCTCTGTACACTTCATGAGCGTCGGACATATCGAGATGTATGCCTGTTTCTTCTTCAAGCTCTCGTACAAGTGTGTTAGAAACATCCTCTCCAAAATCAACCATCCCTCCGGGAATAGCCCAGTGTCCGGTATCTGCACGCTGTACCGCAAGAAGCTCGAGTTCTCCCGTATCTGGATTAACACGTGTCACAACGGGATCTGCGGCAAAATTTGGGCCCCATTTCCCAAGAAGACCACGCCCGGCAATACCGGCTCTTCCTTTTGGATTAAGTGGGAGACCTGTTTTTGTATACTGAAGTTCCCCTTCATAACTTATGATGGTTCTCCCTATCTGATGGACATCTTCAGGATCAGCCCACCCGCTTGGGTTTACTGTTCTATCATTTGCACGAGTCTGGGGAGAAACAAAATAAGGGGGATTATACTCTGGATATGGTACATCCCATGATACTTTCTCGTCAGAAACATTAAAACGATCCGGATAGATATCCGGTTTTTCAAATCGTGCTTTCTGGTGAGGTTTACCATTGGGCATGAGAAATGATTTTTTTTGTGCGTCCTTTGATTGAAATTGTTCAAACATATATATACCCTACCAGAATGGTAGAAAAAGAAAAACGCGCTGTATTCTATCAGCGCGCGTAAAATCATCCTAAAAACCCCTTGAAAAGAATCACTCCCATCCATAAGATGAAAAGTGGCCAGCTTACAAAAGAGATAACCCTGCCGATTCTTTTTGCTTGATAAGCAGGTACAAAATCGAGAATGAGCGTGAGCACGCATGCTAGAAAAAGAAATACTCCAACCACCTTCATGTCAGTCCAAACCACTCGAAACTCCTTTCGGTACGACAAAAAAAGAATATATCCCCATGAGTTTTTTGTCAACCCTTACGTCTCCGCTCGATAAAGAACAGTATTGAGAGTACGAACACTAAAATAATCACCAATACTCCAAAACTCACGAGCTTCTGGGCGCTTTGTAGGAATAAAGCGCTCACCCCGAATCCAAGACCAAGAATATAGATAAAAAAAACAGCCTGTCGATGGGAAAGCCCCGCATCAAGAAGCCGAAAGTGAAGATGTTTCCTATCTCCTTTAAATGGAGACTTTTTTTCAAGAATGGTGCGTCGAACAATCACCCAGGTTGCATCCAGGATGGGAAGTCCAAGAATAAGAACAGCTGTTGCAAATTTTGCGCCGGAAATAATAGCAAGAACACCCAACATAAACCCCGCGAAGGTACTTCCCGATTCTCCTAAAAAAATTGTTGCCGGATGGAAATTAAATACAAGAAATCCTAAAAACGCTCCGGCGGTAACAACAGCGAGAAGCCCTGTAGGGATATTAACAAAAAAGAAAAAACTGAGAAGTGCGATAATGCTTGACCCAATGACCGTCATCCCCGATACAAGACCGTCTAGGCCATCCAAAAACTTCGTGGTATATATCACAATCATGAGCCAAAGGAATGTGATACCTTCTGAAAAAAATGGAACACCGAGAAATGAAAGCTCGATAGTTCCTCCAAATGGATTTGTCACGCGATGGACAACAATACCTGATGCAATGACAATACCAACCGCAAACATCGGCCATATAATCTGTTGCAGTGGCTTGAGAGTATATCGGTCATCAAGAAAACCACCAATCATAAGAAATGCGCCTCCGCAAAGAATTCCGAGTACGTGCTGAATGGACACATGCGTCCCGAAAAAAGAAGGCAATTCTTTTGGTGCAAAAAAACTATATATACCCAGTGTCACCACAATAGCACTATACACAGCAATCCCGCCAAGAAGCGGGATCGGGTGTGTATGGATCTTACGTTGTTCTCCCGGTTTATCCGTAATATCGTATTGAAATGCTATGTTCTTCATAGCATGAGTAGCGATCATAGAAAGTACACATGCAACAAAAAATACTATGACTGGGATCATATTCAAATTTTCTTGATAGTGGGACCATGATCAGTGTCGCTCACGACATACCCCCGGTCTTCAATCTCCCTACGAAATGTATCAGCTTCTTTCCAATTCTTTGCTTTTCGCGCCATTTCTCGGGTATGCACAATCTTTTGGATATCTATCGGAATAGTCTCTCTCCGAAGATCTGCAAGTTTCAACCCAAGCACACGATCAGTATCAAGGAAAAATGCGTAGATGCGTGCCCAATCAACAGGCCAAAGCCTTTCTTCTTCCTTGTGAGTCTGCTTGAGAACATCAAATACAACCGCGAGAGCCTTGGGAGTATTGAGATCATTGTTAATCGCGGCTAAAAAATCTTCTTTCGCTTTTTCAATAAGATCTTTTGTAAAACGACTCTCCGGCTCATCAAGATTTCCTTTTATGGCCTTTTCATGAATACTTCGTATCGCCTCCTGAAGATGATGAAATCCTCGCTGCGCTGAATCAAGCGCCTCCCATGAAAAATTTAAAAGTTGCCGATAGTGTGCATTCAAACAAAAAAAACGATACGCAAGTGGATCATACCCCTTTTCTTTCAAGAGGGAGATGGTGAGCAAGTTTCCTTCCGATTTCCCCATTCGTTTTGAATCGATGGAAAGAAATTCCCCGTGCATCCACGTATTCGCCATAGGTTTTCCGTGTGCTGCTTCGCTTTGCGCAACCTCGTTTGTGTGATGAACTTTTATATGATCAACCCCGCCAGTATGAATATCAAACGGCTGACCAAGATAGTGGGTAGACATCGCGGAACACTCGATATGCCAACCCGGAAAACCAACGCCCCACGGGCTTTCCCACTCCATGTGCCGTTTTGGAAGATTCTTGGACTCACGTGTGTTTTTTTGAACACTAAATTTCCAGAGCGCAAAATCCCATGGCTGTTTCTTTTCTTTATTTTCTTCAACGCGCGCCGTGGATTTTTGTTCTTCAAGAGGCAATCGCGCAAAGTCGGCATAGTGTGAAAATTTAGACGTATCAAAATAGATGCCATCAGATATTTCGTAGGTGTATCCTTTTTTTTCTAATATGGTAATGAGTTCAATCTGTTGTGCTATATGATCAGTTGCCTTACAGAGAATCGTCGGCGCGATAATGTTAAGGAGAGCGATATCCTTCATGAATGTTTCTGTGTAGTACTGTGCGACATCCCAGACGCTCTTCTTCTCTCTAAGAGCGGCAAGAAGCATCTTGTCTTCACCAAGATCAGCATCCGACGTAAGGTGTCCAACGTCGGTGATATTCATGACATGTTTTACGGAGTACCCATTATATTCAAGTACTCGCCGAAGAAGATCCACAAAGAGATACGTCCGTAAATTTCCAATATGGGCATAACTATAGACAGTAGGTCCACACGCGTAAAGACGAACATGATCCTCTTGGAGTGGTTTAAATTCTTCTTTTTGTCGTGTTCTTGTGTTGTATAGCGCGAGCATACGTTTCTTTCGCCAATAGATAGTTATACTGTCTTAAAAAGAATCTCCATGGTTTTCCTGCCCATAGGGTACCCGCATATTCAATATTAATACGGGGTGTCTCACATATATCCTCTTCGGAAATAGGCATTCCCTTTTCAATCCATACGTGCCTGCTTTTTATGAGATCTTCTCCATATAATTTTTTATCAAAACCCATCCATCGACACATTTTCCCGGGACCATTTGCAAGTTTCTCGATTTCTTTCTTGTTCATAATCGGAAAATATCCTTCAAGGGGATAGAGAGCTCGAATCAACACGCATTCCGGCATATCCTCTTTCGCGGTTGTAATATTGAACTGCCAATACATACCATACACAAGATAGATATACACATGCCCACCGATCAAAAATTCTACCCCATTCCGTTTCGTGCGCTTTCCATTATACGCATGCGATGCGCGATCCTTGGGGCCAATATAGCACTCTGTTTCAATGATTGTACCCACTCTTCGCACTCCGTCAACTACTGATACAAGTTTTTTTCCGAGAAGACCCTTTCCTATGGTAAGCGTGTTTCTTGTATACCACGCTCGCTTGAGTCGCTGCGCCATACACGTCTTTCCTATTCTCCAACTACTCCATTACCACCTGCTATGGGATCTGTTTCAATGGAGGTGGTGAGTGCTTTCGCTTTGAGATGAATCCGTGCTCCTGTCTGTCCATCTTTTGCAAGAATTTCCGTATTTGAAAGAAGTGGCATCACAGTACCTACGTCCAGACCTTGAGGTGTGATACCGATATCAAAGTTCGCCGAAAGAACAGACACACCCAGAGGCATACGATTCAGCGTCCATGTTATTTCTCTACTCTGTGGATCATATCGAACATCTCCCGCTTTTCTATCATATCGGTCAATCCATTGGACGCCCGCGCCAAGCGTCCCCGTTACGATGATATCTTGTAATTCATGGAAAGAATTCTGCATAACCCAATATGCACGATATGTCGTTGTTTGAGTGGCTTTTGGGGGGATGGGGCCGGCGCCAACAGCTTTTTTCTCGTCGTCGTAATACCGGCCATAACTGGTAAACACAAGATCCGTATTTACGTCGTTATGTACCGTACCACTCTTTACCTCCATATGCTCCGATCCACCACGCGAATCACGTTGATCAAATGAAGCAATAAAATAACTTTCAATAGCTAACGCTCCTCCCTGCATGGAGTCTTTTGATGGAGAGAAGTCTAAGGGATTTTTTGTCTTTAATGAGAAACGAATCTCTCCACGCGCCCCGGGAACAAGAAGGGCAAGATCTTGAATGTGTGTATCTGTCCATGTGATTGTGCCATCAGAAAAAATTCCATTATGCGTGTCCGTTAATGTTTTCCAATCAATACAGGGACACGAGAGAAGTGCCTTGATGGATATGTTACGAATCGGTTCTACCCCCTTATTCGCATAGCTTATAGTGAAATCTACCGTTTCATCCATATTGATCGGTTTCTTTTCTGAAGAACCATTCACAAGAAGTGCTATTTCTAAATCCCCCCGTACGATCTGCGTAGCGTATGATTGCTCTTGTTCGGCAAGGAATATGCCATCTCGAAGAAAACCGATAGACGCTGTGAGGGGCAGTGTACCATTTGCCGTATCTCCATATATTCCCTTAATCGTAATACTCCCTGTTCGTTTTGCCGCGTCTATAAACGGGAGAAGCACATCCGCAGTCCACTCTCTTTCGTTTTTCGACTTAGGGGCGACTTGGGTCACAGTAAATCCATCAGGGAGGATGACACGGAGCGCAACAAGATCTTTTTCATTGAGAAAAGAAAAATCCGGATATGCGATAGTGTAAGAAATTTCCTTGCCGGGTACTGCCTGATTTTGACCTTCTATTGTGACAGAAAGAAGCGATGTTGAGATTGTTGTGTTTCTTGATTCTCTCACGATAAATTCTGATGAAATATTTGGTGGAGTATAGTGAAACTCGGCGGCGATAGTCTTTTCTTCACTTTGCTTTCCAACTAATACCCCTGTGAGTGAAATAATTGCTTTTTGACCTCCCCCTATCATCCCTACTTTCCAAAAATTCTTATTCGTATTTTCTGGTTCAGGAGTACTTCTGACAAATTGAAAATCCGTCGGGAACTCAACAAGAAGAGATGTATTGTTGAGTGGTCTGTCATCTTTATTTTCTAGTATGATCGTATATGTCACTTCTGAACCTGAAGGTGTTTTTGATGGTGCGTCAATTTCTATTGATGCAAATTGACGATGTGTATTCAATCCTCCAAAAAAATGATACCCGAGCCATGCAAGCGTTGCTGCAATTCCCATAAAAAGAAATATGCCAACAAACGGCATACCATGAGCTTTTTTAAAACGTACTGGCGCAACTGTACTCCGCTCCTGAATCTGATGCGTAGTGAATTCTTCCATCTCTTCTTCAAAAGGAGCTTCTTCTTGATTACTATCCTCGTAAAGTTTAAAAAAATCTTCCTGTTTTTTATGTTTGGGCATGGACATATATCTTATTGAAATAGAAAACCAAATACTGCATCATGAGTACCATCGGTGCTCTCCCAGTGTGTTTCATCTTTTTGAGAAAACAATGTTGGCACATGTGACCACGCAAGCGTACGTGTATCTGAGGGGAATAATGAAACCTCATACTTTTTTATCGACGATCCTGATTGTCGTTGAAGAAAAAGTGTATAGGGTGCACGAGATGTGCGCATTTTTTTTTCTAAATCCTTTAATGTAAATGGGAGACGATATGAAATCCGTACGGTCGTATGAGTGTCTGGATCTGTCTGGATCCACCCGCTAAACACTGTCTTACCAAATTCTTTATGTGTTGCCATCCCCGATATGGTGTCTACCCGGTATTCTCCCTGGATACGCGTTAAATCTCCATCTTCGATATAATCAACAGGCGGATTTTTAAAATGATTGGATGGTGGAGCTTGGAACCCTTCAGTCGACTGCATAACGCTTCCTTCCGGAACATACATCCGTATAAAATCAATATTTTTTTTACCTGAAAATACATCTCCTTTCTTCCCCCTATGGGTGCGTGTGATTTCAAGTGTTGTAATAAGAGAAGTGTCTTTTTGAAGAGCAATTGAATGACGAACTGATGTCTCTATGACTCGATCGGTCTTATCTCCGCCAACATTTGAATCAACAATCATAAGATAATCTATTGGCGCATCAAGAATCTCTCCACTCATCCCATGATGTGATATAAACGTTTGAAGCGATTCATCTTTGAAAAAAATCTGGATATCACGTGTTGCACTTTTTTGAAGGAGAAGATCAATAATTTTAACACCTGTCTGGGAATTCATGGATTGAAATCGTTCAAGCGTTTTTGAAAAAAGATCACCAATAAATTGTTTCGGTTTATTAACTTTTTTATCATATTCCAATTCCACCGCTTTCTGAGTTTCATCAATAAAATTAGCCTTGGTTATGGTTTTATCATATGCCGGAAGTGGAATAGGCCCGATAATTCCCAAGAGTTCTTCAAACACACGCGCATTGATAGCGATAACCCCATCAACACTCTCCCGACCTGATTTTTCATAAAACCACATAATCTTCTGCGCAGACGTTGGAAAATCAGGAAACCAATTTGCATCTTGAAACTGCCATCGAGGATTAATAAGGTGGAGAGGTCCCGGAGCAATAACATGTTCGCTGAGCGACCCATTGAGATCATAAGGCCCCCCACCAGGGACATCTATCTTTTTAATTGCACCCTTGTCAATATCTACAATGGCAAAACTTCCTAAAAATCCGCCGGTTGCGCGGAGTTCTGTGTTATTTTGAAAAAGAATAAGATATCGTTTTGCATGAGTTTCCCCAAAAATTTCTCTTAACGTATCCAGCAGAGTGCGTATTTCATGTATCCCGTCTATCGCAAGGGCAAGTTCTTCTTTCCCATGATTAAACCGCTCTCTGTATTCTACGGGGATCGTTCCCTCGTCAACACCCTCAACTCTCTTCTGCGCACGTTCTATATCTCCAAATGCTTTTGAAAGACTCTCGGATACTTCATCGGCAAGAGGAAGAAAATCGACGAAAGAAATAGTATTTTTTTCAGTAAGACGAACTGCTGTTTTTGTGAGCTCTTCTCCTCCGCGAGCAATTTCTTTTCCTGCTTCAAGAATTTCTTCTGCGTCAATGATTTTTTTTCCCGTGTAGGGAAGAATTTTCGCACTCTCAAGAAGAACACCGTTCACTGTTTTGAGTGTATCTTGAGCCTCTTGAAAGGAAAATACTGCTTTTTGAAACGTACTCTGAGCATCACTTAATCGAAAGTGCTTGGCAGCGTCTTGTCCGGCATACAACGCCTCCAATGCCACAGAAGTTTTTTCTTGTGTTTGAGCCTGAACATCGCGGAGAGTATTAAGAGAGACTGCCATAGGAAACGGCAGTGTGAGCACAACGGAAAAAGCCGCGAAACCTGCCAATCGATGAAACAAATGTCCTGGTGGTTGAAATGATCGTATATACCGTATGCCTTGCACTATGAGTACAGAAAAAATAGTACGTATTCCAATAGTAGAAAAACGACACATCCACAGAATATATGTTGAACAACGTACCACTACCCCTAAAAAAAAATTGGAGACAATAAAAAAACCTCTGAACGGCAGGGTACACACAAACACAAACGAGGTGCACGCGAGAATAACACCTCTTACAACACCCTGCCCCACCGCGAAAAAGAAATGAACACCAAAAGAAATTATCCTCCAGATACCAAAAAGAAACAAAACAACAAGCGTGCCAATGGTAAAGAAGGTCAACTCTTTGCAATATTCATGACACTCCCTCGGTATAAGCCGGTGGGATTTCTTGGTGTGTCGAACAAAATTTGGCGTTTTAAAACGCTGCTTCATATAGAGTACTGTATCATTGAATGGAACTCATTTCAATAATATAAAATCCCCATAATCGATGGGGATTTTTTGTATCTTGAAAGCTACTGAGAGTAACGTACCCGAAGAAGACATTCTCCGGAGTTATTGAGTTGTTCTTCAACAACATACATCTCAAGCTGTTTCAATACAACTTCTAGAGAAAGCGACGGCTCGTGGTATTGCCGTTTCATAATAATTTCTTCGTTTCGATGTACTTCCGCTTCGATCATGATGGTACCTTCCTCCCCATCGGTTAGCCATTCGTATCTGGCCTTTGATGATCGGGATCAATAAAAGGAGAGTGTAATCCGGTTCTTTCTATTTTTGCAAAGGTGAGCACTTCTATCCTGCGCGCCCCAGCCTGTCGGAGCGCCTGCGTTGCAAGACTCGCAGTAACTCCATTGCAAAAAATACCATCAATAAGAATAACATTCTTGTTTTTTACAACATGTTGTTGTAACACAGTTATTCCTCCACGACGCTCATCGATTGAGCCGGAATCGCTGTACTCACTAATTAATCCATGTCGTGAGAGTGTACCTACTGCACGGGGAATCGTGCAGAGTTGAGAAATCCAATCAACAAGAAGTGAGATGGGGTCGTAATCTGAAAAAGATCGTGAACAAGGAATTGGTATAAAAAGATCACACGTGCGAAAAAGATTATGTTCATGTGAAAAATCTTTCACCATTCGAGCGAGCGAATCGACAAGATACCACTGTTTACGGTACATATACCTATAAATTGCTTCCCCCAATAAAGAACGCCCTCCTTCAGGATTATTATATGACCCTATAGCCCACCCCGCATCCCAGTGGCCAGGAAGAATAATCACGAGTCTCACCTCCGTTACATGATATTAGTATGAGCGACCATAAAAATTTGTCAATAATAAGGTATCTTGGTATATTCCACTCGTGCTGGTCAACATTGGGAATCGGGGTATCGTATACCGGTAGTACGCACGATTCGGGTTCGTGTAGACTGGGTTCAATTCCCAGTACCCCGACCAAGTTAGACATTTTTCGATAGAACAGTAATAACCGCAACAAGGGTTATTACTATCAAGAGAAGGCAATATACTTTCGTCGTTGATCGTTTAATCATATTATGTAATTATTACACATGTACAATACCATTTTCGAGTAGGGAAATAAAATCTACCTTTTGAATGGATGTTATGTATGCTAGCATAAAGCTATGTCTCGATCACATTTCTATCTCCTAGGTTCCTGCGGATTTTTTTTGTTTGTTCTGTTTCTTGCGTTTGAAATTACCAGTGCCGCCTCATTACGAATGGGAGTAATTATCAAACCTTCAAACAATAATCCTCTTTCCTATAACCTTAAACAATCCGAGAGCTCTGCCGGAGAAACATCATCTCAACCCTCCGACACACTAGGACCTTTGAAACTCATTTTTGATATCCTTAATGTCCGCCAACTTTCTACTATTGATGTAGTTGCTCACACTCTTGCCGTAGATCCAATCCTTGCACAACAAAAAATTCCAGAAATTGAACCAATTATCAAAAAGACATTATTAACACAAACTGGCTTCTCACTTTTTGGAAGCATTGAACGAAGTTTCATTCAAACGATGACAGTTGTAAGTGTAAAAAATCAGGAACTATCGACGCCACGAGGCATGGAAGGTTTTTTGAATGACACAGTACGGGTATTTGGATCAAAACCGTTCAAAGAAGCTCAAATTGATGTAGTAAAAGCAGAAATTCTTACGAGAACCGTTGCCTCAGTAGCACTTGGTCGACCACTTGACCGACGTACATTTGATAAGGAATACAAACAACTTGGCATTACTCTTCTGGAGAGAGAGAAAGAGGTTGTCAAAAGTGGTGATTTTCAAAAGTTTTTCAATAGAAAGCCCTCAAGTAGTACGGATTGGAACCTTATAAAAATTATCGCCTATCGAGGAAGGGTTATTGACCGCTCTATCTCCCGTGAAATTGCAGCACGAGATCGATATGAAAAAGTTTTCAATATTAATTTGAAAGAGCTTAGTGAATCTAAAAAACAAGAAGATATAGACAAAACTGCCAAGGCATGGAGTTTTATCCGTGCAGTTGCAGCGAACAATCTCACTATTGGAAAGTAATTAAAAAATTCCCCGCCGTGGCGGGGAATTTTTTAATTACTTTGTTTCCTTGTGAGGAATATGCTTTTTACATACCTTACAAAACTTTGAAAGCTCAAGACGATTCTTAAGTTTTTTCTTATTCTTGTAAGTATGATATCCGATCATCTTACATTCCGTGCACTCCATTTTAATGAGATTATCTTGTGACATACGTATACACATTACAAATTATAACAGAAGCAGTTCTGTTTCTCAGTTGTCTTCTCATGTTATTCTAAGCCAACTGTGGGATTCGAACCCACGACCTACGGTTTACAAAACCGTTGCTCTACCAGCTGAGCTAAGTTGGCAGAAATGGGCGGTAGAGGATTTGCACCTCTGAAGGCGTATGCCAGTTGATTTACAGTCAACCCCGTTTGACTACTTCGGTAACCGCCCAAGCTCATAGCCGTTGGCCGGAATTGAACCGGCGACCTACTCCTTACCATGGAGTTGCTCTACCAGCTGAGCTACAACGGCATATACTCCCATCTTAGATTTTTTTATGCTACCATAGATATTCAAAGTCTTCAATAGGGCATCTGGGCTATTCGATCCTCAAATTCATTGAGTTTTTGATTATCCGGGTTTGCCTTCCTTAATTGTTCAAGAGCTTTTTCAGCCCGTATTCGTTGTTTTAAAAGAACAGATAATTCTACAAGAGCATTAAGATATTTTGGATTATTCTTTTGAAATTCTAATGCTTTTTTAAGGGAATCATAGGCTTTTTCATATTCTCCAAGAATTTGATACACTTCATTAAGCTTAAAAAGTGTCTGTGCATAAAGAATAGCGATACTCCCCTCTTCATTTCCTATACGAGATTTTAAAAGAGTTTTTTGCAACTTACATACATGAAGAAGCACTTCTTGCGCTTGTTCCCATTCTTTTTGTTTTACATAAAGATCAGCTAATCCCTGATAGGCTTCAACGAATTTTTTTTCTTTTGAAATAATCTCAATATATTTTTTTTCAGCCGATTCGTACTCTTCTTCTTGGATACAACGATTCGCTTCTTCAAGCGCAACACGGAGTGGATCCATATCTTCTTTTATCGATGAAATGGTTGAGCCCCCAACAATCTTTCCTTTCTCATGATGCTCTCGCAATTCGAGCAGCCAATGATACAATCTCCGAACATACCCAACTCCATGCGCAAGGAGACCTTGAAGAGGAACAATGGCAAATGCCGCAGTTCGCTGAAACTCTCCAAGTTTCCTTTGGATTCGATCTTCAATAATTTTATTTTTTACTCGAGCTTCTCGTTCAGCGGGAATTGATTCAACATCAATAGATGAAAGAACGCTGAGCCGCCGGCCTATAATAAAAAAAATACCAAAAAGACAGCACATGCTAAAAACAACAGAAAGAATAACGAGACCCATAAATATTTAGCACTGTTTAATAAGTTCAATAAAAGCATGAGGGTCAAGACTTGCGCCCCCGACAAGGGCTCCATCAGCATGACCTTCATATAAGAACGTCTTGATATTAGAAGATGTCACACTCCCTCCATATAGAACGGCAACATTACTTTTTAAAAACTTTTGAGGATAAAACTTTCGTATAGCATTTCGTATAAAAAGACATGCGCGAGCGCAGTCATCTGGTGTCGCCGATACGCCTGTTCCAATAGCCCACACAGGTTCATAAGCAATCACAAGATCTCTCTGTTCAGGAATCTGAAGCTTTGAAAGAGCATATCGGAGTTGACGAGCGATGACAGCGTTTGTTTTATGCGCTTTTCGTTCTAAGGCTGTTTCTCCAACACAAAGAATAGGCGTTAGATGTGAATTCTTATAGATACAACTAAGTTTTTTATGTACCATCTCATCTGTTTCAGACAGATACATTCTTCGCTCTGAGTGTCCAATAATCGCATGGGTACCCCCAAGATGTTCAACGTGTTGTGCGGATATCTCACCGGTATATGCACCTTTTTCTTCCCAAAAACAATCCTGAACTCCCACCGTAAGATATAATGATGATGATGTCAATATGTTCTGCGCACCGAAAAAGCCAAGAAAACTGGGGCAGACAACAACATGAACATCCGTGTGTATTTTTTTTAAACGTGAAGCAAGAACACGAAACGTATCGCTTTCTTTCTTTGCATCCATATTCATCTTCCAATTTGCAACAATAAGCGGCTTGTAAAGGGGCATATGTTTATTCACTAAGGAGCCCATCAAGTTTCTCATGTGCATGGAGGCGTTCATACTCCGGAAGTTCTGCGACCGATTGAACACCAAGATGTCTTAAAAAATCAAATGACAACGTGTAGAGTTTCTCTCCTCTTTTTTTATCATCTTTTACTTCTACAAGACCACGAATCATAAGATTTCGTAATGAAAGAGAACAATTAACACCACGAATTTGTTCGATCTCCCCTTTTGTAACGGGCCCTCGATATGCAATAACAGATAATGTTTCGAAGGCAACTCGAGTTAATTCTCCAGAGATGTCTTCTTTGAGATATTCCTGTATGAGTGGTGAAAGCTCTGGATGTGTTGCAAGTTGTATGGCATCTTGATTTCGGAGAAGGATCATACCACGGTCATGGGTACTATAGCGCTCCATAAGGGAGTGCACCGCCACTTCAGCGGCTTCCAATGATGTATCAGTTAACAGTACAATTTTTTTCATTGATAACGGTTTTGTTGATACAAGAAGCAAGCTCTCTATTTTTTGTTCAAGATTCATAAAAAATATGAAAAACTACTCAATATACCTTATAGTATCAAACAGAGACTATCCTCACAAGTGCAAAGAGGAGTAAAAATCCCCCCCGCCACGGCGGGGGGGATTTTTACTTAAAAACGTCTCTTTATATCATTTTCTTTCTGATAAACGCAGGGATCTCAAGCTCATCATCTCCATCGGGAGTAGGAGTATCTTCAATTTTTGGTCTTTTTTCTTCTTTCATGATTGGTTTTGGAATGATCGATCGGGGAGTTGGAGGAGTAAAAAGATGTTGATTTGATCCAAATATAGGACGATCATTATTCATGCGTTCATATGCCGGTGCCTTTGATACGCTCTTTTCGCGATCAGAGAACCCGGTTGCGATAACGGTAACACGAATCTCATCTCCGACAGTCTCATCAATGACGGCACCAAAAATAACACGTGCTTCCGGATCAGTAGAACTGGTAATAATCTTTGCCGCTTCGTTGATCTCAAGCATACCAAGATCTGGACCACCAGTTACGGTAAAAAGAATCCCTTTTGCTCCCTCAATGGAAAGATCAAGGAGCGGACTCGAAATGGCGGCTTTTGCCGCTTCAACAGCACGGTTTTCACCGGTCCCCCGTCCGATCCCCATAAGAGCGGAACCGGTATCTTTCATAATTGCTTTAACATCCGCGAAATCAACATTCACAAGACCGGGAACCGTGATGAGTTCTGAAATGCCCCGAACGCCCTGTTGAAGAATCTCATCAGCAGTTTGAAATGCTTCGATAAGTGCTGTTTTCTTATCAACAATCTGGAGAATTTTATCATTAGGAATGGTAATGATTGCATCAACTTTTGATGCAAGATCTTCCCATCCTTTTTCTGCGATAGATTTTCGTTGTGTACCCTCAAAACTAAATGGTTTTGTAACAACAGCAATGGTCAACGCCCCGATATCTCTCGCAAGATTTGCGACAACGGGAGCTGCGCCAGTACCAGTTCCTCCTCCGAGACCACAGGTAATAAAAACCATATCAGCTCCCGCAAGAGCATCTCGGATTTCATTCTGGCTCTCTTCTGCGGCTTTTTGTCCCATTAAAGGATCCATGCCAGCCCCAAGTCCCTTTGTAATGCTCTTTCCAATATGGAGTTTTCCCGGGGCAAGTGAATGATGGAGCGCCTGCACATCGGTATTTGCCACTAAGAATTCCACTCCTCGAATTTTTGAAGTTACCATTCTATTGATAGCAGAGCCCCCTCCACCTCCTACGCCAATAACTTTTATCTTTGCGAATGTCTCGATATCCGGTTTGATTTCCATAGAGGTAAGAATGTTACAATGTTATGTGAACACATCGTACCATCCTACCCACTTCATGGCAAGAGTGCTTTGAACCATTTTTTTACTCGGCTTCGTACGTCAATAGAAGCGTCACTATTAAAAAGAAAATGTGTATTCCGTGATTTATGTTGATGATATGAAAGGCCCCAAAATGCAAGTCCGACTGCTGTCGTGTAGCTCTGATCAAATACCTTTTCGATTGGGTTTAAAAGATTTCTGATCACAGCTCGACTTGATGGTAATTTTAAACGTTTTTTTGAAAGATCTACCATACCCGCAAGCTTTGATCCCCCGCCGGTCAGTATCACTCCCGCCGGCAACACTCCATCTTTTCCGATTTTTTTAAGTTCAGAATCTATTTTGTCAAAAATTTCTTCAACGCGAGCTTCAATAATCTGAGAAATATATTTCATTGATACAATTCCTTGTTCATTCTGATCAATGAGAGATAAATCGATTTCCATTTTTTTATTCAGATCCTTTGTTTGAAGAGTGCCGTATTCTAATTTGATCTTTTCAGCCGCGTCTGGAGATACACGAAGACCGATCGCAATATCTGAAGTGATATGATCTGAACCAACAGGCAACACCGCGGCATGAAGAATCTCTCCTTCTTCATAGACAACGAGGCTTGTCGTGGCACCTCCAATATTCACAAGTAGAACACCAAGCTCTTTCTGTTTATTGGTAAGCACTGCTTCTGCGGTGGCAAGAATAGAAAAAACAAGATCTTCTATTTCAAGTCCGGTGCGATAAATACCCTTTGTAACATTTCTAATCTCTGATGCGAACCCTTGGATAATAACCGTATCTACTTCGAGTCGAGTTCCTGTCATACCAATTGGATCTTTAATTGATATTTGTCCATCAATAGTCGCTTTACGAGGTATAACGTGCAAAATTTCATAATTTGCCGGTGTCGCGATAGAACGAGCAGCCTCGACTGCACGTTCGACATCTGGTTTGGAGATTTCTCCATTTACCTTGCCAACCGCGACAATACCTTTACTTATTTGTGTTGTGATATGTGTCCCGGATATCCCGATCCATGCTGAATCAATCGGGATGCCGCTGATACGCTCTGCTTTCTCAAGACACACGGTTATTGAATTTACTGCATTATCTATACTTGATATAGAACCTTTTATAATACCTTCGGCTTCATGCTCTGCCGCACCGATAATTTGAAGTTTTTTTTCTCCGCCATCACTAAAAACTTGTCCTACGACAATACGGATCGTCGATGATCCAAGATCAAGACCGGTAATAATGGTATCTTTCATATGACGACTCATCTATCAAATAGATATTTCACGGCAGCTCCTTATAGTATAAAAGAAATACGAAAGTGCCGCAAATATAGTATCAAAATAACTTCTGAAGAATCTTTGGAATAAAAAGAAAGCACGCGACAACAAGCGATGATATTGATGCAAGTAACACCATCCCCGCCATGATATCCTTCATGGTCTCTACATAGGTAGAAACGCGCGGCTTGATAACATCAATATACCTCTCCATGGCACTATTAAGAAGCTCGCTACCTAACACACCGGCAACCGCAAGCGAGAGAACCGCCCACTCTATTGATGTTAATCGTAAGAATATACCGACTCCTCCCGTCATACATGCTATGGCAAGTTGGATTCTAAAATTTTTTTCTTCTCGATAAACAATTCGAATACCGGCACGTGCATATCGAAAACTATCGAGAAATGATTTTTTTGAAACACTACTCATATGAGTTTTTTCTTTTTAGCATGATTCATGGCAGTACGTTCATAACCTCTCATAACCTTTCGTTCATGAGGCTTCATATGATCATATCCTTCAAGATGAAGGATGCCATGAATAATAAGACGTGCCATTTCTTTTTTAAAAGACGTCTTATACCGCTTACTTTGACGAATAGTCTGAGGCAGAGAAATAAAAAGTTCACCTTCTCCCCGCTCATGTCTATCTTCGGGAGTATAATAAAAAGAAAGGATATCGGTTACTTTATCCATATCCCGATGTTCTCTGTTGAGCTTCCTTATTGTGACATCATCAACAAGTACAATCGTCAATATCATCTGATATGGTTTGGGAAGAATATCATAGAGAATATTCAAAAAGGCCGCATACCATTGTGTTTGATACGCGTCCTTATGAACTCTCTCTCCCCGATATTTATTCTGAAGGTACACCATTACCATCGCTTCGCTGTGGTTGAGTCGTAAGCCCAAAAACAAAACTTTTAAGAAGCACTTGGAATGTCACAAGGAGATTGCTTTCCGTCTTCTTGTTAAGATCATAGTGGATAACATACAGGAATGGTGGAACTTCTGTTTTTTCTTGTGCGGCTCCTTTTTTGGGTGTTAGATATACTGTCAATCCGTCTTTACTTACCACGCCTGTCCACGTATCACGCTCAAATGATTGAAGTGTCGATATGTCAATACCCTTTTCAAGAGATGCGTACCAATCTGCCGGTGAAAGCTTGTTCGGATTCTCTTCTACTTTGATTGAAAAAAATTCTCCCGTTGACGCCCCTGCAACCATAATTTCCCGTGCCGTCTGGTTCACAACATTGACAGTAAATGCCGCCGGATATAGAAAAGAATAATTATAGTCTTTATTCTGGTACGTACTGACAATACCGGATGTTAAAAGCGCTGCGCTATCCCCATGAGTTGGATCATACAGATTTTCTAATTCTGTATTATCCGAATAATTATCTCCATCCGTATCAGATTTCTCGCTATCAGTCTTATAGACCCGTTCCTCGAGATCAGACACAAGGTCCTTATCGGTGTCGGGCCCGGGCGTGAATACCGGAGTTTTTGGTTCTTCTGGTTTTGGCTCTTCTACCGGAGGTGGTTCTTCTTTCTTTAGTTCTTCTGGTTTTGGCTCTTCTTTTTTAGGGGGTTCTTGCTTTTGTTGTTCCGTTGCTACTTTCGCTTGAGGCTGCAACACAAAAAAGTACACAGCTGCTCCGATTGTACCGAGGAGTAGAATACCTCCAATACTTGCCGCAATAATCATGGGACCCATGCCTCCTTTTTTGAGTGTATGGCGAAATTTCTCGGGCATGGAATACACGACGGGATCCAGGAATGCTTCCGGTGCCGCCTCTTTTTCATTTTTCTGTTCACTTTCTTTTTGTTGAGACGCTAGGTCTTCTTCAATAAAATCGAACATGGCCTTACATGGTTAATAATTTATTGAGGAGGTATCACTCGGATTTTCCCCGGCCCATTAGGATTAAACCCATTCTTCACTTCTTCTCCATCTGTATACCCATCCGCGTCTGTATCTGGATTTAATGGATTTGTTTTGTATACCCGCACCTCTTCCCGATCAGAAAGCCCATCAGTGTCACTGTCAATATTGTCTTTTGATGTTCCCAGTTGCTCTTCTTCTTGGTTTGTAAGTCCATCTTTATCATCATCTCCACTCCCTGAAGATTGTTGATGTTGAGATGGCTGTTCAACTGGTACTATAGGAGGCTTTTCTTGAAGTGGTGGGGTGGTGGTAATCACGGTGGGTTGTGTCACTGCTTGTTCTGTTGATTTTTGCTTAAAGACATTTAATGCAACCTGCGCTCCAACCGCAATGAGAATCAGTATAAAAATAATCCCCAAAATAATAAAAATAGTTTTTTTACTTAAAAATGAATGTTCGCGCTCATGTTCTGAAAATGGCATCGGTTCAGAGGCTGGTGTCGGTGTCTGGTCTTGAAAAATATTTTGAGGAGTCCCACTTCCTCCTTGTTGTTCTATTGGTTGTTGTTCTTTTTCTTCAAACATATATATGTTTATATGAAAACTTCAACGTGAAATACAGTATGTTGTTGTTCCGCTTAGAGTTCTACCGTTACGAATAACACTTGACTCAAGATTGGTACAAAGATCATAAGACGTACCGGATGTCTTATAGACATACCCTTTAAACGACTGATCTTTTTTAAGAACCTCTATGACATCTCTCCCGCCCCCGCTAGATACACTATCTGTAAAAAATCTCTTATTCGTATTATCCCAACAGGTATTAAGATCGTACAAAGGAGTGCCTGAAACAGCCTTGCACTGAATCTTAATGGGATCAAGAGGAAGTGTTGCCTTAAGATCACCTCCAAACGTCTGTTGCCATGATGGCCAGAGCGATGTTGTTTGACTGGAAAGATACGAGCCTGCAAGAAGCTTCGGATAGCTCGTTACATCTCGATAATATTCATCCAATCGCTTTGCTATCTGCCCGAGATCATCCAGCCGTTGGGTATCACGTCTGATCTCACTACGTTCAGTGGCATTAAACACTGTAAAAAATATTCGCGTAGTGAGCTGTTTAAGGACTTGGAGGGTTTCGGGGCTTGCACTCGCGTTTGCAGTAATATAGAACACATAAAAATCATTCTTCGACGGAACATATATATTCACATAGGTTCCTATCGATTCTTTCAACGCACGAAATCCATCGACTATACTGCTTTCGGAAAGCACTCCTCCTATTTTTTCAGTATACCATATATTTAACGAGGGAGCATATGCAAGATCCCCCGCAACCGGTATGTGTTTAGTATTTTTCGCAACACGAATGGCAATAACATCTGTTTTTGTTTTGTCATCTTGTCCGGTCGTTGGATCAAACTGAAAAATATATTCCCGTTCATACGGATCATTATATCGTTGGATACCACTTTGCGGTGTTGGAAATTTCTGAAGCAATGGAAGTTTCTGCCCTCCCTCATCCGCGCAATACGACATATCAAAATCATAATCTGAATTTGCATAGGTCCACATATTTGCACAAGCGAGAATAGAAATAGGGATCGTAATAGTCTGATCGATCGTAACAGAAACACTCCCGGATCCGTAATTCTCTGCATACAGTTTTGCAGTTGAGACTTTCTCTCCGCTTATGTCGCTTTCCGCTTTTACAATCCCTGTAAACGCCCATTGAATCTTTTTTGCAGTAATCTCTTTCTCTTGGCCGGAAGTATTCTTCCCAAATACTTTGACACTATATGAATGCAGAATTTGAGACCCGGTCGCGCATGGTTTGCCTTTCAGGCAAGAAAATATATCAGATATCTTCTCTGCCCCATCAATAAACACTTTCGCACTACTCAACGGAAAACCTTCATTGGAGGGCGAGATAGAACTCGTCAATGTAAGACTTGCCTCTTTTTGAGTCCCAGTATCGTCCTTTACAGTCGCAGTAAGCGAGGCGGTTCCCGCAGCGATGGCAGAAATATCAACGGATGGACTTGTCGGTGTTCCTTTTGTAAGTTCAATGGTATTCCCGTCTAATCTCCACATAATTGATGTAGGGGTAAGTACTACTTCTGCTCCGTTAAACGTCTTCCCCTGAACTGCAATAGTGTATGTATGAAGAGAAAAAGTTCCTGCCGAGCATGTCTGTCCCTTGAGACAATCAAATGTACTGACCGTGTTTTGATTGGACAATTCTTTACCATCGACCAAAATCTTAACACTCGTTAATGTTTTTTGGAGTGTACAATTATTTCGACAAGCATTTTCATTGTTCGTATCTCCATCATCGCATTGTTCGGTCCCCTCTTTGATATTATTCCCGCATGTTAGGGGTGGAGGAGGTGGAATCGTGTTTTGTTTACAGCGAGCCGTATTACTGCATGCCACGCAATCAGAACATGAATCACTTACACTACAGGTGATTGTTGATGAGCATGCTTGTGTACTTCCGGCAGGGCATGGCGATGCTGAACAAAACGTCGCTCCCGTAGTACTGTCTTTACATACTACCTGATCAAATCTGCACTGGGGCGGATCACCGATAGGACATTGTGAAAGACACTGCCCACTGGAACATTTCGTTTTCGGTCCCAAACATATTTCATTAGTACCACCAGGGCAACTCGCGGCGCAAAAGAAGTTTTTTGTTGTTGTGTCTTGACACGTCTTTTGGTCCAGCCGACAGAGTGGTGGATCATTCGGACCACATTGCAAAAGACATTTCCCACTTAAACACAGTGAATTTGGTGAAGCACATGCTTGTTGCTTACAGCGTAACTCCGAACTGCACGCCGCGCATGTTACGCAGGAATCGCTTGCAACACAGGAAGTCGAAGAAGAACATACTTGTTGATCTCCTTGCTTACATTCTCTGCGGCAATAAAGTCCGCCAGTGGCTTTATCTCTACACACTTTTTCTCCAGATATACAGGTGGGCGGATCACCAATAGGACATTGAGGAAGACATTCCCCACTTACTGAACAAGTATTATTGGGCCTGCTACAGATATCACCCTCGGGGGATATGACACATCGTCCAAGAGTGTTCTCGCTCCCAAATGCTTTAACGGAATCGGTTACTTTAACACTATACGCTTTCCCGATGGTAAGAAGATTTAATGGAGAAAAAACAACCTGTGACATTTGCGTGTTTCCACTCCCAACAATTCGCGCGGTAACAATTCCCTGTATAGGTGGTTGGATACTCACGGCTCCCTTCGTGGTTGTTTCATCAATACGCTGATTAAACGTAACAATAAATGGACTGTTTCGCGCCGCGGCAGTGCCACTTGGTTCTATGGAAAGAATCTTAAGGCATGAAATGGGTTGACTGCATATACCCTTATAACAGTTACCAGACGTACATTCTTCAGCTCGGACACACGTATCTCCAAAGAGTTTATTTCCTTTTTGACATTGACCGGATTCACACACCCCCGAAAGACATTCGGAAGATATCGAGCATCTGTCTCCGTTTTTTTTCAATACCGCTCGACAGATCCCCTTCTCACAGAGAAGACCTTCTCGACATTGACCATCGATAGTGCATGTTTCACCTTCTTTTTTTTCTCCACGAATGCATTTCTTATCAGGTCCACACACTCCAGATGCACAATCTTCACCTTTCACACACGCTCCACCAAGAGATTGCCCCAGATTACCGGTAGAAAATGTCCATGCATAGGTACACGCATAGACTTTCCGTTCACACATGCCTTGCGGACGGCACGAACCATCTCCGCAACACTCAGAGGCCGTACCACATGATTTCTGTGTACACCGCCCAGCAGTATAGGGAACCTGGTTACTTAATGTCCTTGAAGCACTCACCACACGAAGCCTTCCATTCCCAAGATCACCAGCAGGAATATTCATACTCAGTACCGTATCACCCCATGCATCATCCTTCATATCTACATTTACAAGACCTCCGATACTTACGCGGCCCTTTTCTCGGCCAAAATGCTCACCATATACCTTTATCGGAATCCCCGCAGGACCGTTATCCGGCAAGACACCGCAAATACCAGGAGTCGGTGAAGCATTTGTCACCACAAACGCCTTCTCATTACTTATGACGCCATCAAGGCGTTTTATCTTTATCTTATATTGTTGAAGTGTAGTGTTTTGAGGCACTTTAACTACGATATAAGTATCCCGCCACCAAAGTTTTTCACATTCACTCTGAAAGCTCGTATCTGCAATAATCGCTTCCCCTTTTGCAATAAATGTAACGGTTCCCGGAGTTGATCCGAAATGAGATCCTTCAATGGTAAGAAATTGCCCCTTCCCTGCCGCTTCTCGCGAGAGCACGCTGATCTGTGGAGCTCCCCCATCTGAAGAAGGAACTGCCGCATTCTGAGCTCTGACAAATGAGAACACAAATACGAGACCTACACTCGCTATAACACCAAGAACATTTCCTGAAATAAAATACACACGATACTTTTTTTTCCTTGGCTCGCTTATCTGTGATTGTATTGAAAAAAATCTACTACGGGGCATATGGTTATTGAAGGGGTCCTACACAGGGCTGGTAACAATTCTGAAATGCATCATGAACATCCGGCCTGACTTCCGGTGTGTAGAGTGTCTGAGGCTTAAATGGGTCATGTTCCATCTTTACGACTGTACGCTTTCCGACACGATCATGTCGAGATTCTACTGAATAATTTATTTCATTTGAGAGCGTTATCGAATTTGCATGAAGAGACGCCGCATCCATGAATTTTGAAAATGTTACTTCAACGGGAGTGTTTGCGTCAACATTTCCTGAATTACGCTTTGGAGATACGCTTACAATTGTTGGCGGCACCATATCGATGTCATCCGATGTTTGAAAAACAATACTATAATCATCCATAGGTGAACCTTCTGCTTTACCATTTTTTCTCCCTCCCTGCTCTCCGCCTCCGTCTAGCGCATTTCCGGCCAAGTCAACGATGCCATCATAGGGGAACTGTGCCTTCCACGGCGCATCGGTGCTGCGTTTTTCTCTCAGACGTGCTGTTTTTACCATAACACGCAACGATGCATTTTTGGAAAGACAGTACATTGTTTCTCCACAGTTATTCTTTCCGCATGTTTCTTGGGGGATGAATGTCAATGACTGAAAATTATTTCCCAGGGAAAAACTACCCGGTATAGGCTTCTTCGTTGTGGCATCAAAAACTGTTATGCCGCCAATACTCATGGCAGATGCATCAATGGGTTCATTAAACGTAATTTGAATAAGAGAATTTTTTGGCACTCTTTCCCCGACTGTTTGTGATATAGGAAGCACACTTTCAATAAAGGGGGGGGAATTATCCGTATTTCCACTCACTTCAAATTGCCAATTATAATTTCCCGTACCGCCAAAAAGCGATTCACCATTTTCTTTGAGAATTGCCGCGGTAAGGATGACCGTATAGGATATATTCTTATCAGGCTGTCCAAAAAGTGCCGATGGAGTAATCGTGATAATTGTACGAGTCGGATCAAGGATGATTTGCCCCTGTATCAACGCGGGGTTCGGCTTACCAATTGATGCTGTTTCTTGAATTTTTATACTTGACGTTTTGAGATTTTTTTGAGCATCAGCGACACTCTCGACTTGGATTGGAGTTTTAAATTCAATTTTAATGGAGGTATCTCGATTAATATTACGATCATTCCTCCGTGGATAATGAGCTTTCACGCGAGAAAACTGTCCGCTGAATTCACCGCCAAGACCCTGCCTATCTTCTATTGGTAGAGGCGGCGGTGTGGGGGGGATTAAAACTGCAGCTTGGAATTTCCCTGCAATAAAAAGAAGAACAATAGAAACAAGAGCACTCCCGATAAAGACAACACCCCCTATAAGGGTCATCTTTTTTGCACTTTCTACGGCAAAAAGGTCGTCATGGGCAGAACGAAGTCGTACGAACCCGGTGATAGAAAAAGCACCACCGCCGAGTGTGGCAAGAAGCCATATTATTTGAAATACACGTAAAATGATCATCCGTGTATCTGCTCCGCCGCCGGCATTTTCCGCAAACGCAAAAGATGGCAGTGATGCCACTGCCACCATACCTACAATTGCATAGATGACTATTCGTTTCGACATTGGTGACTATGTCAAATCGGTTTATTATGCTCTTAGGCTTTCAAAATTGCTTTTGCTCCCGGGAATGAATCCTGTAATTTACCGATCTTCCTTAGGTATTCTTTCTTTTCTTCGATCTTTCTTCGACGAAGAGCGGATTCTTTCAAAGCTCTCTTATTTTTTGGACGCTTATAAAACCTAACTTTCTTCACTGTAAGCAATTTACCGCTTTGTTGAACCTGCTTGTTAAAGCGTCGAAGAAGACCTTCAAAAGATTCCTTTGGTTTCCGACGTGTTTCCGGCATCGTTATCCCTCCTTTCCAAGTGGCCCTTCATGGCCTAATTTCTTATGTAATAATGGAATAAGCTTTTTAATATCAACCACTTCCTGTTCTCCACCCTCCATATTCCTAATAATGATCGTTCCGTCTATAAGCTCCTTTTGACCAAGGATGAGTGTAAATGCTACGCCAAGCTTATTTGCAATCTCCAGTTGCGCCTTAAGACTATCCTTTACAAAACATTCAGCAAGATTAAATCCTTCCGTAAGAAGATCCTCATAGATCATCATGACTTTTCGTTTTGCCTGTTCACCAAGCTGTGCCACGAATATATCTATGTTTCGCTTTTTCTCAATAGGAGTGATCCCTCCTGCCTGTTCAATATTTTTTAATGTTAAGATGACACGTTCCAACCCAATGCCAAAACCGCACGCAGGTGTTGGTAGACCACCAAACATTTCGATAAGATTATCGTAGCGGCCACCTCCTCCCAACGCTAGTAATTTTACCTGTTCTTCTCCTTCCTGTGAAGCGTAAAACTCAAACACTGTTCGTGTATAATAATCAAGCCCCCGAACAAGATAGGGATTATGTTCGTATGGTATTTCAAATTCATCAATAAAATAAAGAAGTCCTTCGAAGTGTCCTTTGCAGCCTTCGCATAATGCATCAACAATATGAGGAGCTTTTGCTTTAATGGGTTGGCAGCCCTCTTCCTTGCAGTCGAGAAGTCGCAAGACATTCCGTGTCAATCGACGCTTGCAATCCTCACAGGTGTGAGACCGCTTACTCTTGTAATATTCAGTGAGCGTATCTTTATACGCACCTCGACATTGCACACATCCGATACTATTAATATGCATGACGGGATGAATACCTAACCCTTTAAGAAATTTATACGCAAGAAGAATGATTTGCGCATCGGCTGATGGTTTCGCTTCTCCAAGGATTTCACAATTAAACTGATGATGTTGCCTATATCTTCCTTCTTGAGGTTTTTCATACCGAAAGAGCTGGCCAAGAGTATAGAGTTTGACTGGCTGAGGCCAATTCCCCATCCCGTGCTCAATAAATCCCCGAGCGATACCGGCGGTGAATTCCGGTCTCAACGCAAGGTGATTCCCACCCTGATCAAGAAAGTTATACATTTCCTTCTCGACAATATCCGTAAGCTTCCCGATACCATGAGTATAGAGAGAAAGATCTTCAAGGATGGGGGTATCAATCCGTTCAAAACTGTAATTATTCATCATCTTCCGTACAGTCGTACGTATATGCTCCCAGTATGGCTGGTCAACAGGAAGAATATCTTTCATCCCCTTCACCAGCTGGGGAATTTTTGAAAGCTTTGGAAGCTCAATCGCAGCTCTCTGAAGAGCGTTTTCATCTATTTTCTTTTTTCTGGGCATACCCTGTAGTGATTTTTCTTATATTTAGACTGACAACGTACAACTGTGAATTTACTACTTATACTGTGGCGCTTTAAAAAAAGTCATTTTATCTAATGGAAGACCTCGAAACACCACTCTTCCTACAATCTGATGAGCTTTCACGGGGCCAAATTTCTCAGAATCAAAGCTCACTGGGCGATTATCTCCCAAAACATAGTATTCGTCAACTCCAAGAAGCTTATCGTCTTCCTCATCACCTAAATCATAGGGATGGTAGAGGTCTTCACCAAGTATAAGCCCATTAGGATGGTCTGCATTAGTAACAGTTATCACACTATTTTTGATGCGTACTCGCTCCCCGGGAAGACCAATTAGTCGCTTGATGAGATATCTCCTATCCGTACTTGGAAAACGAAACACGATCACTTCTCCCCTCTTGTATGGTTGTAGACGAGGAGTGAGTTTATCGATGATAAGATATTCATTCTCATGAAAGTTAGGAAGCATTGACTCACCACGCACATAAAACGGCTGGATAAGAAAAAGCCTCACTGGAAGAATGATCGCCGCCGCAATGATAAATACCTTCACGAATTCCGCGACGCTGCCAATGACAGATGCAAAAAAACTGTTTGAAATTTTTTCTTGTGGTGGTAGCTCCATATTGAATGAATTAACTATAACAGACTCTCTACTCAAAGAAAAGAGGAGGTATCAATGTATCACTTTCCCCAATATAAGTGATCGATGGACGAACCCATACACGCGTGAATCGGCGCTAAAAAGACGATTATCCCCAAGAACGAAATATGCGTGGTCCGGCACAGAAAATTCATTGAAACCATCAGAATCAATATTCGTAAATATATCAGGATACAGATACTTCTCTTCTAATCTAAGCTCCCGCCCGGCTGCATTGCGAATGAAGATACTATTGAGCTTAAAGATAACAGTCTCTCCAGGCAAGCCAATAATGCGTTTCACAAGAATTTTCTGATGATCAAGGGGGCTCACATGTTGTATGATGTCAAATCGTTTGAAAGGAAATACAAGAGGCCCTAGTTTATTCACAAAAAACACCGTGTCATCACGAAGAGTCGGCTCCATAGATTGTCCATCAACAAGACCTATTTCCAGAACAAAAAAACGAAAAAAAAGAACAAAAAAAACAACGTGAAAAATAATACAACATACACGAGCACCGTAATTCCCTAGAAATTTTAAATAATTCATAGTACGATATGAGAATATATCTCACCATATGGAAAATTTACTCTATAGTCTCCAAGCAACCACGTACGGAATCCGGCTCACTATTATCTCTCTTCTCCATAATCAGATGATATGGGGATTTTGCTTTGGATTTATTGCCTCAACCATTGTCCACCTCTTTATCGCCACCGATCTTGCGTACTCTTTTACGGAAAGACTAAAAACAACGATAAAAAAATCTCTCTCAAAAAAAACATCTTCCGCGAAAGAAAAGCCCTCTCTTCTCTCGTTCGTATCATTCCAAAAGGAATACACCCGCCTTCGCGTGCTATTTTATAGCATGTTTATCCTCTTTTTAAGCGTGCTCCTCATCCTCCTCATCCGATTTTAATCACCATCCATTTTCCTGGTCTACCTTTGCGGTTATTGTAAGGGTATTAGAACACGCTCCCCCACTCCCGCTTTGTGGGGTCTTAAGTTTAAAATACATACTTTTTGTTGAGGACGCCGCATCATCCGTTCGGGGCGAGAGATCAAGTTCCGTTTCTTGATCCGTGGTTGCCGTTGATGAAGCGGTATCATAATTAAACCCTGACGAAGTTGAATATCGCACATTTGCGGTATCAATAGAACCGGCAGAACACGTCATAGCACCATCAACACGTACATTAACATCAATGCCACTATTGCCGGTGTTTGTTATTGTATTTGTTTGTTCAGCGCTCTGTTCGTCGGGACCAAGTGTTCCATACGCAATACTACCCGGTATATCAAGAGCAATAAGAGAGAACATTTCAACAGTACTTGTTTGGTTTGCCGAAAGAGCACTGCTATCTGTTGCCGTTACTTTTGCGGTCCAATTTGTCGCGCTTTGCGCTCCGGCAAGAGTGGTGTCTGCATAATACCAGATATCAGCAGTACATTCGTAGTTAAAGTCATTGTCTCCGGGACCGGTGCACCCCGTCTTTGAACAATTTGCATTAGAAACGGAATAGCAATCATTATTGTCATTACTGCAGCTCGAACTGCTCGCGTGGTTTGTTCTGTAGAACTTGGCCACGACGGAACCGGTAGTTGTGGCCACATCTTCACACCCATCAGGATCCGTAATATTTCCATGGATATAGATGGTCCGTGTAGTACTTTCCGTTGGAATGAAAGATGACGCACTACTGCCACCTGATGTTATGGCAATAGTGGTACTATTCACCGTTGGTGCTGTCGCGCCATAGCTAATAGTATGATTAGAAAGCGCTAGTGAAACTATGCAAAGCGTAAGAAAAAAAAGCCCTGAAAAAAATACTTTATATATCATATATGTCAGTATATCATATCGAAACCACCCCCGCCAAAGGCGGGGGTGGTTTTTCAGTAAACAACCCTATCAACCATTCAGAGTTACGAATCTAGCACCGGAGTGAGTGTTGCTGTCTGGTTACACTTACCTGCAGCACCTCCCGCTGCTGGAATCTGTAAGAGCCAATATGCAGTCTTCGAAGCTTCCGATACAACAAGACTTGCTGTTGTAGTAGCCTTTGCTTTACTCCATGCGGTATCGGTCGTAGCTGTTGTGGTCAGAGCATATGTTGCCGTAGCAAACCCTTGGCTTGATGTGGCACTATAATGCGTTGTACTGGCATTCATTTGACCGGAAGTACATGACCAGGTCGCTGATTCGGCAGAAAATTTCACATCAATATTTTCGTTTCCAGTATTTTCTATACTCAAACTCTTCTCAGCTGAAGTATCACCAGCAGCTAATGCCCCAAAATCCACAGTCTGAGCGCCTAGATCGAGTGCAAGGAGCTGTGTCATTTCAATTTGTGTAGATACTGAGGGTGATCGTTTCGCGGCAAGCCCTGCTGATGGTGCATCGGTGACAGCTACCTGGACTGTCCAAAATGAGGATGTATTTGCAACTGCACTTGCATCCGTCGGATCAGCCATATACCCAATAATATTAACAGTTGCTTGGTAGGTTACTGTGGTGTCTGTAGCACTGCTACAAGCATCTTGACCAGCCACCGTTGTCGTGAACATGGCATCTGTCAGGTCATAGCATTTCTGTCCATCTTGTGTGCCACATGCATCCCCAGTTGCGCCAATGGCGCTAGCATTTGATCTATAAAATTTCCCAAACCATGCCGCAGTTGCACTTGTGAGGTCTTGACAGGTATTCGTATCCGTTGCTGTCCCCCAGGCATACAACGTATTGGTTGTGGCGTTCTCTGTAAGAAGAAATGCGGAATCGCTAGCACCAGCAGTTGCACTTGAAAGAGTAGGAGCTGCAAGTGTTGGTGTTGCGTTTGTCACCGTAGATGTTTGTACTTCACTATCGGCTCCAGATCGATAGATCACTACTGCGATACATGCTGCAGCCACAATGATGGTGAAAAAGATTCCATACAATGCATTGAGTTGCATCAGTGAAAATGATTTGTTAGTAAACATACTCAAAATAATTATTACGTCTTAATCTCCTTCTTAACTGCTCTCTTTCGAGTATGTGGAGGAGACATAGCTGTTTGTTTTGGAGGATTTTTTTGGGGGAGTATAATGCGTTTTAATTTCTTTCGATAAAAAAGAATAACAAACACTGCTCCAAAAATCGTTATACATAAGAGAACCATGACTAAAAGAAACGGAGCTGTTTCTCCAACGGTAAACGTACCTCGTTTTTCATTACTTTTTCGAGGACCAAATATGACATATGCCCCAATACTATATGACCCCTTCTTTGAAGGTCGATAAAATTGTTCAAACCGAAATGTATCACCTGCTAATATGGCAACTCGATCACTCTTGATGACATCAATACGTTTATCATGAAGGAATATCTCGAGTGCAAGTGACCCAAAGAGGACAACTTTGCCGGTATTTTTAAACATGGCACTAATCTTTACCGGCTCATTTTCTTGATATTTTTCTTTTTCTATAGATAACTCGAGAAGTTCTCCACTTTGAAGGAGAGTACCGGGAGGATACACAGTAAATGATCTTTCTTCTTGAAAGATACGATTCTCCCCTTCATACACAGAAACTTCAGCACGATACGAACCGACGTTTAGTTGTGGTTGTGAAGAAAGGGTAATATTCTCTCCGCTTAATGCCTTAACAATTGGAAGTTGTTCTTCATTAAAAGTTTCCGTAAATATCTCTTGTCCGCTGCCATTATCAATAATTCGTAATGCAACCTTTGATGGTCGCGTGTCAACATTCCCAGTATTATCTACATCGAATGAAAAACCAAAAATTTGATCCTCCTCCGTATCTGGAACTCTCAAATTTTTAATCGAAAACTCTTTAATTTTCTCTGTTGTTACATAAAATCGTACCTTTCCCTCAAGACCAAGAGTAATAGACTGCCCAGATTCACCTTGGGTTTGTTTAGTAGTAGCTTCCGCTGAAACCATACTTATGACTGTTTCGTACCAGCCTGTCGCAAGTGATCCAGTGTTCACTGAAATAGTTACAGGGGTGTTATGTTGTCCTTTTGGAAGAAGAATTTCTTTCTTTGTGAATGATATATAAGATGCAAGGGGCCCCTTGGCACTTAAGATAATGCTCTCATCACGTGCCGGGTTCCCCCGCGAAATATAAAATACTGCACCTTTTGAAAAATTTTGAGGTAATCGTTCTAGAAATACTGTCCCTGGAGAAATCCCCAATCCTGCAAAAACAACCGGAGCTGTAGCCGCAACAAGTGAAATCCAAAAAAAAGCAGCAACCAACATAAAAATTCCTGTATTTTTTGATTGCGTCTGCTCTTTTTTCTGTCTATAAAAAAACATCGTGCAAGATTATACAAATAAAGTGCTCCTTTTTAGTATACCACAACCACCACTCATCTATCTGAAATTTTGGGGATAACTACAGCTTCTGATCAACTGCCGAGTTCCTAAACAGAACAATGGCAGGGTTCAGGGAATCAAATGTCATGAATGTAACTATTTTTTTTGATGATAATTCTAATACTCGAATCGCTCCTTTTTCTTTAATAAGAATATGGTTCCCATCTTTTAACCATGCCACTTGGGAAGAAAATGGAATATGATACCAAGAAAATTTTGTGTCCTTCCCATGGGTATCACGAATGATAATAATATTACCCATACGAAACATTCGCCGTTCTCCATTGGGAAAAGACATGGTGGAAAGGTCTGGTTTTTGAGAAAAGAGCGCGAGCATCTCACTTCGTAATGAAGCATTTTTTGATCCCAACAACGTGTGTGGTTCTTTTTCCCAAGGATCAATAAGGATGATACCGTTACTACTCGTTTTAATAACAAGCTCATGATCCTTCTTTGGATTCCATAGCGTATCTGTAATGCCACCAATCGTTAATTGTTTACATTCTGGTTTCTTAAACGTAGTTATGCGTTCCAACATGCAATAGACTGATGATTGTTTTGTTTTTACCTTTATCACCAGATACGTCGCCTGTGGGTTTTCTTGGACTAAAACAATATCACCAGTTGTATTACTGACGTCAATATCATGAATCTTTTGTGTCACTTTTTCTATATAGAATAACTTTAAACCTGGTATTTTTTTTTGATCTTCCTTTTGCTGGTAATGCCCAAACACAAACACCGACCCCGTTTCACCGAAATTCACATTCCATACCCCGGACAGTGGCTGCTCTTTGCCATCTTTTAATCGTAAAAGAAGGAGCTGCTCTTTGCCTGGTTTATTATTTTTCTGAAACGCGATAATCCCAGAATCGTTTTCCCAATGGAGTTTTTGAAGGGTCGTCGTTCCATAGGGATAAAAGAAAAATACAGAAAGGAGTGTCCAAATAGCAAGAATACTCACACACCCTCCAAAAAAAATAGAATTCTTCAAACTTTTTTTCATACTATCGTAAAGATTATGAGTCCCCAGAAAAATGGGAACTTTTTACACAGACTCATCTTACCGCATAAAATCCTTATCCTCTGTGGATTACTTTGAATGGAACTGCTTATACCTTCCACGTGTCATCCCCGAGAAGTCGGGAATCCAGCTTGTCTCAAAGAGCGTATAATCACTGGATCCCTCCTCGCGTAGGCGGGGACCACTCGGGGATGACAATCCTAACATCTACAATTTCAAACTCTTGCGCACGTTTTCTGCGGATTTTTTATCTATCCGCTCCAACCGCTGAAGCATGTTCCTGCTTTCTTGTTTTTTCCCAGCCCGATAATAGACTATGATCCGAATACCCTGATATCGAGAATTTTGAGGAGCATATTGGGTCAATTTGTCCACATACGATAGTGCCCATGGAGATGATGTGCTTGGTGAAAGAGATTTGAAAAACATGTTGACAAAACTCTCTGAAAAACGATCGTATCCTAAGGTTTCTGCCGCCTGCAAGGCTTTTTGTGAAAGCTCGGTGTGATGTTTCCGACTATAGATGTCACTTATACGAAGATATGCCTCTGCTTTTTCTTCTTTTGGAATAAGATGTACATATGCCTCTGCAAAATTTTCTGCTGTTTTCGTGTCACCGGTAAACGAAAAAAAATCAATAAGTTCAATAAATTGTGAATAACGCTCTGGCGTAAGCACCATGATCTCTTTCTTTAGTGGTTCATATTTTTCTCGATACCGAGGATCATCTTGTGCCGCAAGCCCATACCATCGTATGAGCCCAACGCGACTATCTACATCATATCGAGAAGCGTGTGTATTTTTTTCAAGCTCATCAATAACAAACATCATGATATCGTTTCGTACTTTTTTTAATGGAATTGCATTATTTGTAAAAAGATTAAATGTTTGATTTGCAAACCGCAATCTAAACTCTCGATTAGTGAACGAGTTACCACTTAACACTTCCTGAAAAAGCATAGTGCCTGTTATATAGCTCATCCGCATTGCTCGTAGTGCCTGAATGCCTTGCATATTTTTTAGTAATGGCATGACATTCCCGTAATATACTACCCCGCTTGCACAGAAAACGATAATGAGAATACACACACCTTTACGAATATTGCAATGAAATTCTGCCGGTTTATTAACTATCGAATCTGACTTTCTTGTACTATAATAGTTGATAAATGCAATACTAAAAAAGAAACCAATGAGTGTGGAAGGTGTCTCGAACACCGTCAATAGATATAGAAAATATGCTCCCAGTAGCGCCGCACAGCAAAGCAATCCAAATTGTTCTTTTTCATCTTCACGTCGTCTTAATGTTCTAAAAAGAATGATAAAAAATATAATCCATATGCCAATATATGTGATGATCCCGGGAAGTCCCGCGGTTGCCAAAAATTCAATAACCTGATTGTGGGGCTTATCTTGTATACCATGAAGGGGGGTTGCTGTCCCCTCCCAATCTCCATATCGTTTATATTTGTTGGAAATAACAATATAATTTTCAAGACCCCACCCAAATAATGGCCGTTCCTGCCACCCCTGGAATGCCATTTCCCATAGCCGAAGACGATCGGGCGCATCAAAAGGGTGATACAAAATTTTATGTACCGCAGACCCTTTAAATGATGCGATTGAGTCGGTCAATGTTCGTCCAAAAGGACTGTATAGCAATCCTAAAAGTCCTCCAATACAGAACACAACACACAAAAACATTGGTATTTTTCTTAACGTTTCTTTTCTCCCTTTTAGGAGAAACACAGATGAAACCCATAAAAAAATAAGTCCTCCAAGAAATCCGAGGGTAGGTCCACGACTTCCAGCGAGTATAATGCCAAAAACATTAATAGAGAAAAAACAAAAAGCAACACATTGCCACACACGTCGTCTCTCAGTAAATAATAAAAAAAGACTCAAAAAAACATGAATAAGAAGATATCCTCCTGTAAAAATCCGATTTCCGATTGTCGAAACTAATGATCCGAGACGTACTACAATTTCATAATTCTCGAGTACCATATACACACTCACGTACACCGATACTGCCAAGGTTACAAAAAGAAACCCACGCCAGATCCGTCTATCTTTAATGGTTGCGGAGAGAACAAAAAACCAAAGAATATAGTGAGCCCATGTTATAAAGCCCGTCATCCGTTCTTGTCCTGAGAAAAAAGATTTTGCCGGGTTAATACTGAAAAGTGTAGATAATAATAATGCGATCAAGAAACAAAAAAGAGTAATAATAATGGGGTTTCGTATATCAAGGCGATATCGAGGGGTACATACACACAGTATGAGCCAACAAACCACGATTATTTCAGAACATATCTGAAAGATGACTGCCTTTGTGAAGATAAAAGGATAGAGGGTATCGGTAATAGGAAAGGCAGGAATTACAAGTATAGCGCATGATAGCAGAACAATGAGTGATACTAGTATGCGTTCCGGATTAAACTGAATGTAAATTTTCTTAAAAAAAAGCATACTCTGTAGTGATTATTCGACTCATTCGATTATTTACCTTTTTGAAGGTCTTGCAAAAAACGATGAATATCTTTCGCGGTCTGTGCGTCCTGTTCTCCCAATTTCTTCAAAAATATCTCCGATGCTTTTCGCTCTCCTGCCTTATGGTACGCAACGATTCGAAAGGCTTGAAATTCTTGATTCCGAGGAAAGCGCTGAGCTGCTTGATCGAAGAATACAAGTGCAGAATCATATTTTTTATGCATTGGTAACGTTTGCATAAGGAGAAGACTGTATTCGCGAGGATAGACACTGTATCCCCCCTTTCTTGCTTGCTCTAATTCTTTGAGTGCAGAAGTAAGTTCTCCAGCCTGGAGATACACTTCACTCAGCTGAAAATGTCCTAATGCTGGGTTATTCTGAAACCGAGCACTGGCGTCAACAAGCTTCTCTCCCCATTCGGCAGCCTTGTTTCGATCACCATATCGCAAAAAAAATGAAACCGTGTCACGATAAAACTCTAATTTCCTCGGAGAATAGATAATGGCCTGTGTAATACTTTCTTCTGTTTTCTCTATTGCCTTTTTATCAAGTACAGAGAGCATCGCATAGAGAGAAAACTGTGTAAGATGCAATCGAACATCAGATGGATGACGAGAAAGACTTTTTTTCGTTTCTTGAATTGAAAAATTCAACATATCTATCTTCTGTTCGGTGGGAACAAGAGAAGAGTCAAATATACGTGCAAGAAAAAAAGGAAACCGAGGAAGAATTTCCGGATTGATGAATGTATCCAATGCAAGGGCTTTCTTTAGAAGAAGAAACCCACTTTGATAGCTTGACCCGAGTATCTGTTCTGCCCCTTCAAGTGCAGTCATAGACTGAATAAGAGGACGAATATTGAAGATAAAGAGGAAAAACCCTACCACCACAAAACATATAAGTCCAATGACACATGGAGTTTTATATGATACGGGTTCTTTCCACTTCTCTTCAGAGGGGATAGTAGGAATTTCCTGAAAAGAAGAATATGCCACTACAAAAGAAACTACGAGATAAAATATGATGACGCTTGCCACTGAATCGAACGCTGTAATATCTTTCACAATAGAGGCAAGAAAAAAACCTCCGAGAAAGAGAATGCCTACTCGATGAGAGAATGTATGAGAATTCTTTAACAGAGTGTTCCATGTTATAAAAAGGGCGAAAAAGAAAAAGAGATACGCAACAAACCCAATACCCCCCCCAAACACAAGGACATCAAGATGTTGATTATGCGCCCGGTCATACCACGGCGCCATCAGTACCGAAAATTCACTCCCGCCAAGATATTGATTTGCCGCTACGGAAAAATTTTCAGGCCCCCACCCAAACCAGGGTTTTTGAAAAAATGCTTGGAAGGCAATATTCCACAATGCTACACGATCAGATCCTTCAAATGTCCTATAGATAATCTTCTGCATTCCTCCAGAAAGCGAATGCTGTGCCCATGTTTTCCCAGTATCGGTGAAAAGCAAACTCGAAAAAACAAGAGAGAACACCCAAAACGCTCCAATAACAACAATACTAATTTTTTTTGCTTTTTTCGAAGAAAGGAGCATGGGGATACATATACTCAAACCACCTATCGTGACAAAAAGTGCTATAGCGGAACCCCTGCTTCCTGCCGCAAAAAGACCCACTATATTAACCAAAATGGTTCCAGCAAAGAATACACGAGTAAACACTCGATCCGTATTGCATAAGAGGTAGAATCCCAAAAAAATATGAAGCAAGCAGTACCCTCCCCAATAAATGGAATTTCCCAATGTCGAAGAAATTGCTTGCCCTGGGTCTCCCTTAAGGAGACCGGTAAACTGCCCTAATCCGTAAAGTGACAGCCCCAAAGAAACAACAACGGCAAACGATAGGACGCGCCTCCAGATCGAAAACGTTCTAAACGTTGAGGTTGTGATAAGAAAAAAAACATAGAGATGAACAAGTGTGAGAACACCCATCATTCGCTCAGAATCTCCCCAAAAAGACTGCAGCGGATCCACCCCCAACATCATGGAAAGAACCATGGCGCCAAGAAATGCAGTAAATGCCATAGTGATCGGATGACGCCATGACGGACGATATCGAGGTACCCAAACAGCCAATGGGACCCATAATACAAGCATCACTTCAACAATCGTGCGGAAATAGATTACTTTGGGGAATACATAGGGGAAGATCGTTTTATAAAAAACAACCAAGGGTGTTAGTAAGAGCGCGTATGTTAGTAATTCCAAGCCTTTTACCATGATTCCCTCAATACGGTTGTGCATACTTTTAACTAAATTTTTTATTAAATATAATCATCTGGATGGTTTTTAAACAGATACGAAAATCAAGAAGAAGAGAACAGTGTTTTACATAGTAGAGATCATACTCAAACTTTTCCCTGGTCTCTTCTGTTGTTGTGGACGCTTTATAATATACCTGTGCCCAGCCAGTCATTCCCGGTTTCAGAATATGACGAAATGGATAACAAGGAATGTTCTCAAGGAGCTCCTTGAGAAAATCAGGCCGTTCTGGCCGTGGCCCTATAAAGGATAATTCCCCCTTTAAGACATTAAAAAACTGAGGGAGTTCATCAATATGTGCTTTGCGAAGAAACCTTCCGATAGTTGTTACTCTCGTATCGTTCGCCTGAGCTAGATGCGGGCCGTCATGTTCTGCGTCGGTACGCATTGTCCGAAACTTATAGAGAGTAAATATATGCCCCCCCTCACCCATTCTCTTCTGTGTGTATAATAAGGGTCCTTTTGAACTCATTTTTATCGCAAGAGCGATCAAGGGAGTGAAAAGTATTGTCATAGATGATCCTAGCACACTTATAAAAATATCGACTATCCTTTTAAAGAAAAAAAATAGTTTTTTCTGGGTAAACGATATAATAATATTAAACATAGATTCAGTTTCGATCATCGATAGGGGTATTTTCAGGAAACATGCTTCATACCACTGTTCAATCCCCTGGATGATACCTCCTCGAAGATCTCCTAGAAGATTGATGACTTGAGACACATCCCCGGAAGCAACAATGACAAGATCTATCTTTTGATTTCTCACTACCCCATGCATTTCATCGTGTGTTTTTAATACTCCAATGTCATATGCTGAAAAAAACGTGGCATGTTCCCCTCTTTCTCCATGAGAAATAAAGAAAGAAACAAGATGAACATCATCTTTTATTCTCTGAAGTACATCAATAAGAAGCGGATGAAAGCCGAGAATAATACACTGTTGTTTTCTTTTTGGTACGTATTGTGCCAAAAAGAGTCTCCATATGAAGAGAAGTGCAGAGAAAGCGGCAAGATAAACAAAAAGAATCGTCTTCGGGGCAACCATTCCATTCTGGTTGATATAAAAATAGATAGCACCAATAGAGAAACTACCTATAAAAAATATCGGGAGTTTAAAGAGTGAATCATATATTTTGTTAAGGGGAGGAACATCATAAAAATCAAGAAGATATAAAAGAGCACACATCGGGATCTGGAGGAAAAAAAAGTGAGCAAAAAAAATAGGAGCATTCACAGGTATACTCCACGTCCCCTCTCGTACCATAAGAGTCCCTACAAGCGTTGCATATAAAAGAAAAAAATCCCCTCCAACCAACACCATTCGGAAAAGATTTTTTTTATAATTCATACT